>JGI20166J26741_12188917_pt1 | contig 18192 bp, 12 predicted proteins | sample TergutCu122P5_FD_26741 | JGI IMG/M metagenome (IMG submission 26741)
TCCGGCAAGAAGTGCTCACGATCAATCAACAGCTGTTGGCCCGAGCGATGGACGATTTCAAGCGGAGGATTGAAAACTGCATTCAAGAGGATGGTCGTCATCTAAATGACATTATTTTTCACACTTGAATACCTAACTCAAATGGCATGTCTTGACCTTTATTTTTGTACAAGTAAATCCATTTCAAGTTGAATATCTACCGAGTAATTTTTTTTTGAAAACCGTCCGACTCCCGTGTGTCACCCTGTATAACATTTATAAATTGTGATAATAATTCACTCTTTGTCATGCCATTTAAATTTACTGTAACCTGGCACTAACAGACCACCTGATTTAAGTGCTCTTTGTACTTATACGTTTTAATGCATTAAGTGCAACAAGAAACATGACAGAATTTTAATTCAGTACGTTTGTCACAAAATACTAAAAGTAATTAAACATGCCTATCCTTTTTTCTTCTTTCACACACTAAAGGGACTGTGTAAATCAGCACCTGTGGAACAGTGGTGTTCCACCAGACTGAGGTGTCCTGCCACTGAAACTGGATAATTGTGGGCCCTGCCTAGTTTGCAGAAAAAATGAAATGCTAGAGAGAATTTTCTCAGTTCTACAGTTTTTCTTGCAAATTTGTATATAAAATCATTCCTTCTCACTGGTTGAATTATACATGTATAATTTGGCGATATATTTTCTGTCACTTTCTCTCCCTTGGCACCTGTCATGACTTCTGCACATTTTTTTATGTTATTTAAATTTTCTGTACTTTGAAACCATCAGACATATTAATAAAGACTGCCTTAATGTACTCTGTCCTATGTAAATCTTGGTATAGGGCATTTAATGTTACTGTATCATCAAGGGTCCGAAAATGCTATCATGAAACACTGGACACCAGGTACTCAGCGACAGGGTGCATTAACCCAGAAGAATTGATAGCGGGCTTTGTATGACAGGGTTCATAAAACTCAAAAAAGAGATGTACATTTGCTCTTGTAGAGATATGATGAGTGTTCATTCTGTGTGTGTGCTAAATCTTGCCACTTAACTTGTATAAAGCTAAATTACTAAACTCTCATCTTAAGTTTTTCTCTCAGAAACAAAATTTTCATCATGTTGTTAACACAGATTATTTGTTTAGTATGTGAGGCACTGTTGCTGATGCACAAATTCTTAATAATAATAATAATAATTTGCATATAAACAATGAAGAAATATTGTGAATGTTGAACAGAATGACCAGTTGTGATGTAAGACGTCAGGCTTTCATGGCCATTAATTGCTAATGTCAACCTTGATTTTGGGTGATATCTGCAAGTTGGGTATACTGGGGACAATTTGGAAGTCATTAGCGCACCATTCCTTTCAGTGATCATCAATATGAATCATTTTGCCCTAAAGATGGAGATAGTAATGATTTTTTAAATGTCAACAATACCTTATGACATCATCCAGTAATTAATAATAATAATAATAATTCAATCCATGTTAATTCTAATATTTGAATTCTGATTTGAAGTTCTCAAAGTGAAGTTGCTGAGTATTCAGTTCATGTGGGATATTATGCTTTGTCATTGGTTGAGTAGTTTGTGATGTTGTGAAGGGACACACAGCCTTTGGAACGTTAGAAACTGCTCACTCAGTGACACAGCATTACTTCCCAGACAACACAACTCCTCTTTGTGATCCTAATTACCTGAAAAATATGACTGAAGAATGCTGATGGCCATAAATAATGACAAGTGTTAGGCATGAGTAAAATACTTCATTTTACTTGTTCTTATACAGAGGTGGTATACATGGCATCTTGTTTACACTTGAGCCATCACGTTTTCTGCCATATCTGTTGGAGAAGTTCAAACTTAATGGAGGAAAGGTGCTGCAACATAAGGTGGAAAACCTGCAAGAATTATGTGGGCAAAAATATGATGTTGTTATAAACTGCAGTGGGGTGCAAGCACACAACCTTGTGGGTGACAGTTCAGTTCAGCCTGTGAGAGGGCAGGTTTTACGTGTAAGTGTTCTGTTTTGAAATAATTATCTTAGTTATTTTATACCACAATACAAACTTAGGAAACATGTAGTGTACTGTGCGAGAGAGACCCTTCAAACAAATCATTAGATTTCTATCAAACACAACTACATTATTTTATTAAAAAAATGACAGCATGTTTTGGTTTACAAGACCATCATCAGGCCATCATTACAAAAAACTTTAAAACAAGGTGCAGTGCAGTGCAAATTAAGCTTCTGATATGGGATCCAATATGACTTATGAAGTTTATATAAAACTATATAAAATCATTGGGTGACTCTTGGATAAATTCACCAAATCAATTGAAATTTTGTATCAGTGTCATGTCATTGTAACGCACCCAACATTCATACTTTCTAATTCCTTAATATGAATAATACTACTACCAGAATATCTATGTGAATTTATGGCAACACGTAAAACAGAATACTCGGTTGGGGTGACATGTTCTACAAACATGAAACTTATTTTGAGGTTATGTTCAGTTGACTCTCATAGATGGCACTGTTACATTTTATAACAATAACTGATTTACAGCTTGTAAGTTTTGTTATAGAGATGGATTAAAATCATACATGCATGTGTTATGTGACAATAAAGACTTACAACCGCAATGGTAATAAATGACTGTGCTGTTATGTCTGGTACGTATCACACAGTAAAATTCTCTATCTCTGAAAACTATGCTCAGAAACAGATAGTATTTTCATGCAAATTGAAGCATTTAAATAGAATAGGTGACATAAGTTGTTAGTGAAACCAGTTGTATCAATGGCAAGTGCTTTATTTAACACCAAACAAGTTTTAGGGAGATGTAAATATATTTGATTCAGATATACCTCAAAGACATCTTAGGTACACTGTTCCAATTACCACACATTTTTATAACCAACTGGCAGGGGCATAAGTTGTATCAGACCCACACAGGTACATTATTAAGCCCCAAGATTGTATGTGGATGGTCCAGTGTCTGACTCATTCACTGAAGTGGAACATTGTCATCCGTAATGACTAGAATTGTTCTGCATGGCTGTCCTGCTGGGAGTGATACAGGTAACAGAAATGGACACCATTGTGTTATTACATCATATGCCATATTTGAGGAATTTACTTATATTCTGCTCTACCACTGTGCCTGTAAAAGGTTTTTGCCTTCCTTACAAAAGCTTGTGAAATATTTAAACCTGAATGTCTAAATACAACTAGTAGATGTGGACGAGAAGACAGGACTGAGACATATTCTGTTTGCACACATTTAGGTGAAGGCACCTTGGGTGTTTCATGTGCTTTTGGAAGAAAAAGATGATGGAAATTACATTATACCAAAGTAAGTTTATCCTAGATATATGCAGTTTTGGACATTACAGGTCAATCACAAATATATATTTCAAATAAAAGGAGCTAGAAACATTGCAGATCAATATAATACATGGTTATTACAAAGAGACACATGATACCTGATTTAATCTTCATATGTTAATTTCAAAACAATGCCCCTGTGTTCATTCATTATGTAGTCTGTCTTACAAAATGTATGGCCTCTTCCAAAGCAAGTTCTCTACAGAGTGTAATCTAGTGCTTCCTTTTTCAATATCCATTTTTATTTCATTTCCTGAAGGTCATCCAGTTGCTGCTTCCTTCTTCTTCCTCACCTTCAGGTCATTTCTATCCTTCCCTCTATCTTTCATACAATAACATGTTTCAGAAGGCAGTCCTAACAAAAGATTTGACCAATCCAGTTAGCCTTCCTTTTTTTTATTTGTGTGTAGGATATTTTTGTCCTCCTTGACTTTATGTAATACTTCTTCATTTCAAAACTTCCCAGGTATTTCTGGTCTACTTTCTGAATTGTCCAAGTTTTGGCTTCACACAAAGCTATGCACAAAATGTAGCACTTTATTAATATATTCCTTAAATTTGAGTCCAATTTGCTGGTGAAAAGAGCCTCTTTCATGTTGAATGCTGCTTTTGCCATGGCAATCCTGGATTTAATTTCACACATACAACTTACACCATTTGCTACCATGCTACCCAAATAGTTGAAGTATTCTGTGTTCTCCAGTTGTTTTGATCTATAACAATCTGTAGTATGGATGGTTGCCTTGAGATTCTCATTACCTTAGTTTTTTCCACATCCATTTCCATTCCACAGTATCTTCCAGTTTCAGTTAGTTTTTAAATCATGCCATGTAACAGCATTTCTTCCTTAGCCAGTAGCACAAGGTCATCTGCACATTTCACAGTGCAAATTAAAAGTCCTATTATAAGGTTTCCAGAACTTTCAAGGACTTCCTTGATAAGGTATTCGCTCTACAAGTAGAGTAGAATTGGTAGCAAAGAACATCCTTGTCTAGTTCCTCTTCCAGTTTTCACAATTCTTGTCTCCCCTTGCTCCAGTCTTAGTGTAACACTCTAATTCATGGACAGTTTGCTGATCAGTCTTCTTTTGTGCCAGTTAAAAGCAGTTCCCTTTAGGATCTGTGTTAATGTGGTCCAGTTTACACCATTAAATGCCTTCTGCCATACTATGAAGCATGCACACAATTCCTCATCTATGTCCACAGTTCATTTTGATGTTACTCTTGGCATCTGAATTGCATCCTCAGTTCCTTTTCCTCTTCTCAAACCAAACTGACCTTGTCCAAGTATGTCCTCAATTGTCCTTTCAATCCTTCTATTAAGTCCCTTGTTACCATCTTGGCTGTATGTGTGAGGGGGCTGAATGTGCAATGGTTGCCGCATTTTGTAGCTATGATTTCTTTTTTATGGCATTCATTGTAACTTCAGTGAAATCCTTCGGCCACTCTCCAGTGTAATGTGTGTTGTTGATCAGTTGCGTCATTTAGTTAGACTGAGACCATCTTCTCTGAACAATCTGAGTACATCCCCAGGTACATCATCATTTCCTGTAGCCTTCTCATCCTCCATTTCCTTGATAACTTTACCATTTTATTGTGCATGGCCCTTTGTGCTACTGGCAAATTACATTATCAGAATTCTAGTAGATAAGCTATAACAGAAATCATAGGCTGTAATGATGTAACAGCCATATATGCATGTGCATACACACATACACATGGTGTACATGTACATTACGTATTTTGTTGTTACCAGTGAAGACTGTGTGATTCTTGGAGGAACGCAACAGGAAGGGAATTGGAACACAAAACCAGATCCGTCAGATTCTTTATCCATTCACAAGGGATGCTACAAACTCATACCGGGACTGAAAGTAAGGGCTTCTTGATCACATTCTGTAGAATAATAAACTGAGGGTAATTTATATTGCAGTTCTAAAGTAAACCCTGTGCGTTCATTGTTACAGTTTTACAAGAAGACTGTGAAATGAATTATTTTGTCTCTCTCACCTGTTTGTCACATTGTATGTTCATTAGCTCAGTTCTTGGTAGGTGGCCAATAGGTCATTCAGCTGAGGATGAGCTGGAAAGGCACAATTGTCTAAACATATATACAGTTTTAAATTCCAAAATAAATAAGTAAATAAAAAGTTGATCAGCACGCATGTCCAACAAAGAAAACTGCTACACAAGTTTTTACTCTTAAAGTGGACCACATTATTATGTAATAACAACAAATACTCTTTCATCCTGGAGCTTATATACACTTTCTTACTTCACTTAAACTACACACTGAGTCAGACATCAGTGTGCCATGATAGAACTGCCTCATACTAGTATTAGTGTTACAACAGCCTTATTCTTACTAGTACAGCCTCTATGATTTGTGGCATGAAGTTGACCAACCCTAAGATGGTGGTGATGATGATGATTATGATATGACGATTATTATGTATTTGTATTAATGTACAAGGGCTCTCCGAATAAACTCGTCATCTGCTGTAGGTGCACAGTGACTTTTGGCTCACTCAGTGTGTTGTTACATTGTAATTGGGGTACAACTGCATGTAATAGTTGTTACATGAATTATGCCATTCTAGTAATGTGAGTAAATTACTGTTGCTCTTTTTCACTGTGGAAAAGGTTAAAACTTTTGTCTTCTACCCCCACCTCCACCCTCCACTTAAATATTATTAAGTGTTCTGTTTTTTGGTTTTCAAAAAATGACATCTCTGTCTAAAACAGAAAGATAGAAGTATTGAAAATATATAAGTTCTACCAAAATGTATCCCAAAAATGGTGAGTGAGCCCTTACAAATTGAATATGACTGAAATACAAAAACTAAATTTTATGTTGTTCATTCTGTGCATTGATTGTGACTAATTTATAATAATTCACCAACAAATGCACAATATTATATTAACACATTTGTGTTATAATAATACCTTAAAAGCTCCTATATGTTCCATCCTTGCAGAATCATCACTTGGGAGTCTGAACATTGAATGATCTAAAATAAAACATTAAGTAACTAATTTACAAGTTGGTAATCCTTGATTTCCTGTACTTCATGTAGAAGAACTGGGACATAAATATTAGGTTGATCTGTGTAGAACAGATGTGTGTATGGTGAAAGCTGACAACTTAGTTCTGTGCCAGCTTTTAATGTTTCAATATAATATACCTATGTAAATACAGGATTGTGCATTTGTTGGTGAATTATTTTAAATTACAAAAATGAAGTCAGACTGTATCACTTTCTCCACATTGCTAATTCTGCAACTTCCAGTACAATCCCTGTTATGTAATTTTTGCTTAAGGATGCTGTGATAATGAATGAATGGGCTGGTCTTCGTCCTGGCAGACCACAAGTGCGCCTTGAAAGAGACCATATAAGCGACAAGTATGGAAACACACTGGAGGTACGTAGAAGGAAAGATGCCCTTGTAAGACACAAATCTCCAAGTTGTATAATTACTAGTTCATTATCCTTGCTAGCTCTACCATATATAGTGGGGAGTTTGAAAGAGAGCAGGCATTACTAGTTCTTCCCATAACTTCTTCCTTGAAGACCTATCACCACATAGAATTTCATGACCACACATTAATTGGCACAAGCGTCAAACATATCTTTCTCCATAAATTAAGGAATGTAATGAACCTTATTTGTCGGATGTTCACTCTTCAGGTATTAAATAACTAACTCTGCAGAATAGAATCCTTGACAAACTGACAGTTGCTCAGCTACCCAAAAATTCCGTGCATTTCATGAAAACTGCGGGTTCATTACTGTGTTCATAAATGCTTGCCATTTGTCTGTATCCTCAGTCAGATGACTTCAGTCCATGCCCTCCCATCGTGTTCTTTGGGATGTATTTTAATGTTATCCTCCCATCTACACTTAGGTCTTCTAAGCAGCCTGTTTCCTTCAGGTTTACCCATTAAATTCCTGTATCCATTTTCCCATCATGCATGCCATGTGCCACGCCCATCTTATTCTCCTTGATTTCATCATCCTAATAATATTTGTTGTGATGTACAAATCAGTTTTTCTTATTCTGCACCTCTTTCCTCTATCCTTCTACTTCCACCATTTTCAGCCCAAATATCTTCCTTAGCATCTAAATACCACAAAGTTACACAGCCTAGTGAAACAGCTGGCAGAATTATAGTTCTCTGTACTCTGTACTGTTGTGTTTATGGACGGCAAACAGGAAGACTAAAGATTCCAGCTTCAGTGGTAAATAAATATGTAAAAGAAACAACATAAGTCGGGTTTTCCATAATCTCCATAAGAATTTAACACATTGAATTTTGGGCTACAGGATCCTCTCACACAGTCTGATGACACAAAAACAACACAAATGTTCAATGTTATGCAGGTTGTCCACAACTATGGCCATGGAGGAAGTGGAGTCACAATGTGCTGGGGATGTGCCCATGATGTAGTTGACATTCTGAAAGATATTCTATGCAGGCAGCCTTCTACAGCCAAGACCATCAGCAAACTGTGACCATGCTTCATATGCAACCTTTAGGAATAAAAGTACATTAACAAAAACTGAATGTTCTGTGACAACTACACACACCACAGAAACATTTTGATTAAGGGTGCAGGTTTCATGTACAAATATAAACAAAAACTGGTTATGGCTAAAAAAAAAAATTGTGAAAATAAAGGCATAGCTTTTGAACACTGTACAATATTTTTCACATTCGTACTGCACATCTTGATATTATCAAAGTTTTATTTATTCACCAACTGATGCACTAGTGAGTTGTCTTAAAAAACAATATTAAAATTTACATTAAAACAGCTCCCACATGTTTCAGTGCAGTTACACCATCATCAGGGAGTGCATTAATTCGTGCTTACCAAAGTTACATTTGTTAAAATAGTCCATTAAAATACATCGGTGTATGGTTAATAACGGTGGTGGTGTGGCTGCATATATTAGGTCCTTATTGGAATATGTATGTTGCACTGCCAAACAGTACAACATACATATGCCAATAAGGACCTAATATATGCAGTCACACCACCACCGTATTAACCACACACCGATGTATTTTAATGGACTATTTTAACAACTGTAACTTTAGTAAGCACGAATTAATGTGCTCCCTGATGATGGTGTAACTGCACCAAAACATGTGGGAGCTGTTTTAATGTAAATTTTAATATTGTTTTTTTAAGACAACTCACTAGTGCATCAGTTGGTGAATAAATGAAACTTTGATACTGTACAATATGTTTAGTTTTATCCACTGATGTATTAAATAGTGGCATTCTGTTGGTGATATTCCACCTGAAATAAACTGGTTCCTGATCACTGTATCTTTATTGCAATAATTATAAAATAAAAACCGTCTAGGTACATGCAAATGGCAGTAAATAAGACCCATATTTTATTATGATAAATTTTGGTCCTGCATAACCATCATCAGGGAATAGCACATATTTTCATTGTTTAGTAACATGTTGTGACTTATTACACACAAACAAACACATGCGCACACTAGTTAAGAAGAACTGTATTGGAACATTTTAAGTTTCTTATTTGCTACAGTGTAACTCCACAGCAGAAAAATACTGGCTCCTAAAATTTTTAGGTGACATGTAAATCGAAAGAGGACTGGTTGTGCCCTGGAGTGAGGAATCCCATAAAAACTCAGTCAGGTTAGCTGGTTTCTGGGCATGAGATGTGACCATGGATCTACAGTAAAGGATGGGATAGAAATTCCAGATGTTTTTGTAGATTCAATACCTAATGCAAGGAAAGGTGCAGATTGATCATACACACATTCTAGGCTGAATGGAAAATTAACTGTCATCATCATCATAATTTGAAAAATCATTGTTTTCAGGTGATATCCTTTGATTTTCCTTTTGTGTATAAATTCCTTACATTGTGGGAGATCTGCACTATTAAAATGTGATGGTAACTCGGCATTGAATTGGTAACAGCATCGGAGGTTTAAACAGGAGTCTTGTTTCTATACAGGTCAATGCAGGAGATGGTTTGCCTGCCCAAGTAGGTTGTCATTGTGCCAAACCGGTCAATACTTGTTACACTTTTCTACTGCATGTGAAGAAAGATATGTTAAGGCATTATGTTCGAAGTCATTCTGAAGACGATGGATGAATAAAGTGTCCGGTATAATCTGCATTAATATTGCAAGGTTTGGCCTTTATTTGTGTGTGAAACACGATGTTTAGTTGCTAGTAGCGTGGTTGATCTATTTGGTTTAGAAGTACATGCTGAAAAAACTGAGTGTTTATTAATAAAACAGAATGCAGAAACACATTTTCGTGTTGCAACAAACGGTTTGGATCTCATTACCTGCACAGATCATCCACCACGCTAGTTGGTACCAGCACGAATAAAACTCGTAGTGTTCGATCTTCCGCGTGTACTAAGAAGTGCCGTAAACATAGTATCAGGCTATTAGGATAACCGTGGAGGTATACGAAGGCATTCTTGCAGCTGGCTTATGCCGTTGGGTGGGAATCAGGTGGGAGTGGCTTATTAAATGTAGTCGGCCAAAAGGGTGGAATCCAAATAAAGGCAAGAGGTTGTTTCTAAGTGTATATCTTGACTTCTGACGCATAAAATGTTCTGATTTACATATCCAAACAAAAGAGTAGGACTTACTCCTAATTTTCGAAACTGAAAACTTATAAAACGTGTAGTAACTACTGAAATGCCTCCCTCCGGGCTCCAGACACCTGGCAAAACCGGAATCTTCGACAAAGCGTAATACCCATCTGAAACCGACTATTTACTCGCAACATATTCATTACTTAGCGTTAACAGAACGGTTAAAAACATTAGCCCTTATGGATGTAACTACAATTTCGATCTTTCTCGTCGCTTATTTTGTAACATAACAAACGTACTCTAAATCACATATTAGTTTCGTTATGCAAAGTTGGTATTAGCATCACGGATATATTTGCCTCTTTCGCCAAACTTCAGCTTCAGGTGAAATCGATTTCACTCCACAAAAATGATTATTTCCTTCACTTCAGCCAATAAAATGATTACAAAGGTACAGATTTAATCTTGACGAGCATTTCTTGCATGAAACCCCGGTGAAAGTTCAATTACATAATAAAGTATCTCTTAATATATAAAGTTGAATAGATAGAAACTTTTAAAAGAGTATTAAGAAAACTTTCTGATGAGTCGTGCACATAATTCAACAGATGCATTTTTACTTTCATGTTTAGATGACATGCAGTAGCAAAAGAGTAATAATTATCAATGTTTCTGTATTACATTATGCTCTTGTAGTTCATATTATTATTGACAGTAGTATTGTTTCATTTGTTTTTGTTTTAAAATATTGATATTATTAATATGTATTATTGATATTATTAATTCGTATTATTCTAGGATTACAACGAAATCACAGGCAGACAGTTCGACGGCTCTTGTGAATTATTCTAAAATATTACAACTGAAATATACAACAACAAATGGATTTGAGAAATATATTTAAAAAAATACGAAAAAGTTTAAACTGTTCTTCAGGCTGGTATTCTTTAAGTTCTTGGTGCTAAGAGACGTGTGAAATCCTTGCAACACATGGAGTATTTTGTATCTACGTCAAAGAAAGCAGCTTAAGCTCGGGAGATCCTAGTAACAATGGACGCATAAAAAAAGTGTGGCGGGCCTGCATTTTATTAAAGCCATATTACTAAGGCGTTAGGCCAATCCCTGCATAAACGACATTATTATTATTTTTAGTATTCAGCCCTTGGGCCAGTTTGCGCAGGAACCGGACCCCAGTCAGGCGACCGGTATGACTCTGGTACGCTGCATCCTGGGCAGGTTCTTAGGGGTAGTTTGCCATTGCTTTCCCCCGCGTTTAGACGTTCCCAGTTTCTTCGCCAGGTGCGTCCAAGTCCGCAACGAAGCGAGAGATTCTAGCATCGAAAGGTGGAACTATGGGCGAGAAAGGTTGTCCGGTAATTTTGCCTATATGGCTTCTCTATTCACGCCATTAGGGATCTTTTACATGCCGCAAATCTACGACATGGGACCGACGGCTTTACTTCCTCTCCGAAGGAAGGCGTGCTGAAGATTTTTTCGCCTCTAAAAATCCGACGGCTTCGACCGGGTTTGAACCCACGAACTTGGGTACTAAAGGCCAGCACGTTACACCTTTTATTTATTACGTACCTCACAGAGAACGTGACGCGACGAGAGCGACGCGAAGCGGACAAAATGGCGACGATCCGTAAATGGGGTAGTAGGCTGTCAGGATAGCTGAAGAAGTAAAAACAGAACGTACGTAGAATTGCGCACTGCTCAGGCGGTGATTTTAAATTTGAAAATGTCATGCGGATACAGAGAACAAAGCATTTATGTAGTGTCATCTGTGCTTACGAATACGGGCTGCTCTTCGCCAAATTTCTCCAAACAGCGCAATGTGTGGTGCATTATAAGGCCTACCGATTTTCACCAAAACAAACTTAATATGGGCAGTACACATTGACTTGAACAAAAATTAATGACTTATTACTAAGGCGTCTGGCCAATCCCTAAACGACACCACTACCTCACAACAACGAGACGCAAATGGAGTAGGCTGTCAGGATAACCGAAGATGTATAAATAGAACGTACGTAAAACTGCGCACTGCTCATTTGGTGAAGTGAAATTTGAAAATGTCATACGGATTCACAGAACGAAGAATTTATGTGGTGTCATCTGTGCCTACGAGTACGGCCGGCCCTTCTCTGAATTTAACCAAACAGCGCCCTTTTGGGATGCTTCATAAGGCCTAACGAATTTCACCAAAACAGAAAATAATTATGAACGGATATAGAGTAAAATAATAAAATTAATCTTATGCTAAGTAGATATTGGAAAATCACTTTATATCCCACTGGTTACTATGCTTACCGTCATGCTTATTACGATAACAATTCCCCACAAAATTTGTGTGCGTTTTCCATTAGAATCGCAGAATATAATGCTCGACGGTTGAACGCATTACCTCATAAACGGCATAGTTTGGGGAATATTGACCTGAACATAAAATGGGTGTTATTGACCCGTGTAGCCTCATACATTATAAAATATTAATACAATTAGCCTATGTAAATTATTTTCAGTAAAATATATTTTATAACCCAGTGGGTACTGAACGTAACTTCAGCTACAACACCGAAAACGGCACAATGTTTCTTGTCATTTAATTTTTCATTATTCTACAACAAACAGCCACTCACATATATTGCGGTCGCAGACTGCGGTCTTAAATCTAAGCCCGGCGTGTTCTCTGTGAGGTACGAAATAAATGTCATAACCCTGATACCAGACCGTTCTCAACAATACCAAATCAACTCACTGTTACGTTTTGGGTTGTCCAGTTTCTTAGAAATCTTATCAGAAGGAGCAGCGGTCACTTCCCCTATAGATAAGACCGCATTCACACCCTTAAATAAAGTCAGACAATTTATACGACATCATGTGTAGGTCAGTGGTGACACGCTGTGGCACTCCACACATTCCTAAGTGGCCAGTGCAGTCTTTAGCCTCACAAAATGTACTTACGTAGACTGAATTAGAATTAGGTTTCTGAGCACACTTTTTTGCCTCGTCAGAACAATTGAGTCTGAGTGGCCCATGGTTAGAGAAATGTTAATCACGCCGTTACTATAACAGTTGCTTCATTTGCTCCGATTTTCACAGTGGGATTATTTTTGAAACGGGAATAGCACAATAAAATCCTGCTAGCCTAATGTTCATGGTTATACAACTGAGATTTCTGTCCCCAACATAACATATGTATCTGGAAACCACTTGTAAAATCACAAATTCCTGTCCTTGTGGCTGTTTTGTGGAGAACAATGCCAAAACATCCCAGTTTTATCAAACTTTATTATACTTAGGCTACAGCGGCCTTCCTGCACACGTTACCAACATGGCAACTGTAATGTCCAGTTTAAGTGACTTCCTGATTTCCCTGAAATATGTGTTTGGTCATACCCATTTCCAGCAACTTTAAAATATGGTGAGAAAAAAAAATCTAATATTCACTGTAATACATTTAGTTAAATCTTTCCAGCATTTTTTTTTTAATATTGTGTGTAAAATGTAACGTTAACTGTAACACATTGAACTAAAGTTTGTGGACCCCAATTCATAGCAGATTGGAAGTCACACTATATCCATCAGATAAAATGATGACTGTGTTTGATTAACATGTACTATATAATTACAGGGAAATTTTGTAAATGGTCCCATGCATCAGTCTATACTCACAACATTACATGTGACAGCAGACAAGACAGCGATTACCACTATCCAGTGTACCATTATTTTGGGTCAACATGTTTTAATCCAATCTGTTGCCATTACTTTCAAGTTCTTACCTTACTTAAAGCATGTGCCGGAATTTCACATTCTGTGGATGGTGCGTCGTGATACATAGTGTGTTCACAAAGTCGCTGTGGAAGTGGAAGTCGATGTGGAAGTGGAAGTCGATGTTGGAAGTGATGTTCATGAGCATCCATACAGGCCTGAACCCGTTTAATTTTATCCGCAAACACTTTCTGTATATCTGCTTGTGAGATGTTTCTTATGTACACAGTTATTGCAGTTTTTAATTCATTAAGCATTCATGGGTAATCACGATACACTGCAGATTTTGCTGCGATGAGGTACAGGCGTTTCTGGGAATTTTTCAGCAAATTGCTCCTGCACTAAATCGGTGTATCTATTGGCTTTTGAGAAGGCAATAGATGCACAAGAAAAACACATTCTGCAGTTGAAAGAACCGCAGTAAGTAAAAACTGATTTAAGCAATTAAACACTTTACCAGTATTGCACTTCAACCACTATTTAACAGCTGAATACAGTGAAATGTCACACAACAGCAACACACTTCAATGGCAACTTCGATACTGACAACCAAATCTACATACCGTAGCCTAAGTACACAGTGACTTTCTGAACACACTGTACTTCCGTAATGAAGACCAACAAAATGTACTTCTCTTTCTTAATGTATTTCAATAATCTATCTGGTACATGTTCAAATAGAGGAATTATTCATTATCAGGAGGCAGTAATTGTATATGCAGCATATGGTATTTACCATGCATTTACACTGACTAGCTGCTAACATGATCAGAGTGGAACTGGGTTCCACTCTGATTGAACTGGAAATGCTTTATGTTGTGAGCTGTTGCATTTTCTTGCTGAACAAAGACACGGAGCCTTGTATAATCAGATAGGTTAATCAAATGGTGTCAGAATATGTTAGTTTTTGGTGTGAATTTATGGTCTGAGAAAAGAGAATGGCCCCAATAATCCTAGTTGCACTTACAACACATCGCACGCCAAATTTTAACTTCAAGTAATGGCACTCCATGGATTAACATGACAGTTAATGTTATTTTGAGAGGTCACGCGAATCAACTGTGATGAAACCAGGCTTCATCACTAAACAGAACAAGCATTAGTTTAACTTCTCCAGCGTGCACCCTCTGCAGGTACCAGTTCACAAAATTCAGTTCTGCTGACAATCGTCACAGTCTTTAAACTGCGGTTGTCTTATATGGGTGCAATACATCAGTTTTATTTTATTAGTGATGATGAAGATGCAGTCACACTCTTTGCTGTGCAAGTGAGTCCAGTGATTTCCTTGGAGATGTCTCCAGTCTAGCACAAATTTTGTCTAGTTTCTCCTCAGTATATGTTCTCTGTCTAGCATGGTACCTGTTGCTCAGAAACTCTGCACTTGCAAATTGTTTCCCAATATATATCTGGCGCATCTGGAAATTTCATCTGCGTTTTTAATTACACTTCTTGTAGCATCTGTATGGAATGTGCACAGAGTAGCTGCACATGACCTGTAGAGACCTCACAGCTTCTCCAGTAAACAAAGTGGGAATGAGTTGTTGAGTAGGCATGGTGTGTAAAATAAGAATTTGCCAAAGAAGTAAAAGAATTGTCTATTTAAGTGTCTTTTTAATGCTGATTGGACATATTCCTTTTTCACCCACACACACCAACAAATGCACACATTGTATGTAAAATCACAAATCATCCATTTACATAAACCATCCTATATGTTTTAGAGATAAATTTCCATCCTCGGGGAGACATTAATACAAAGGAATATAAAATTAAACCATTCAGTTTACATATATACAGTGTTACCAATAAATAATGGCAGCTATAAATTTAAATATGAGATGCTGAAAAACTGTTAAATAAAATTCACTGATGTGCCACTGTGTGTAGTTATACGTATATTAAAATCTGGTATCGAAGTTTTTGATCCAAAAGGAACAGGTCCCTGTACTGTGTATTTATATGTCTCATGTAGAACAGTGTTGTGGAGGGTATTTCACTACTTCCAAACAGGAGTAGAATATGGCAGCTATTCACAGCAGTGGAAGTATGCCAAGTCAGTATTGCAGTGTTCACCTTTGCTTAAGAGTATCTTGAAATAGCAGTACTGTATATTGTTACTCCATCCATTTTAATATCTCACCTTAAACATACCTGTTTTATAGAACTTTTCAAGTTCACAGAGGCAGTGGCAACTCCTGATTTGGAAGTGGGGTTTAGCAGAATCGTATAATGCCACACTGTGTACCCTTCCGTTACACCTGACCACAAGATCAGCATTCGCCACTGCACAGAGGGCATGTTCAATAAAATCAGGATATTGGAGTGCCCATCAAGGGATGTAATGTGCAAGTGTGGATCATAGCAAACCAAATGCAGTGCAACTACTATCATATTCATAACCACAGATTCCCACATAATAACAGTAGCTCCTTCATATTTACCCCAGATAAGTATAATTATATGTTGATCTACTAGATGCACTGTACAATAAACAATACACATTTATACTTTACCAAACTGAGACACAGCTAAGCATGGCGTTCCACAGGTTTCAAACCCGGTCGATTACTATTCCTCACGTATACACACAACCTACTTCCAACTCCAATAACAGTAGCAGTATCAATATTTAAATTCCAGAATGAAAACACTTACAGAATTGATTAATGATGTCTTTAATAAGTACAATAAATTGTTAATGGCAACAAACTTGTATTAAATATTGATAAAACATTGTATGAAATGCAGCACCAGTAAGACCATGATCAGACTGAAGATACTTAATAAAAAAACAGTTGAAGATGTAAGAACATTCAAACAGTTTGGCATGCAAATTCATAGGTGAATGTTAAAAATTGATAAGTTACCCCTCTCCACGCGATCCATGCATATAGGAGTAGTGGTGGCATAACTCCACTCATTCTTAACCTCAGCACTAGGTGGAGGTGAATGGCCAGCTTCATGCACTGACAGCACTACCTCCAGGTAAGAACCACAGTACCCACTGAATAGGAGGCTGGGTGGTTCCCAGAATCAGTTCGGTTGGTATTGGATAACAGAAAATCTCTCAACCCTGCTAGAACTCAAACCCTGGACCATTCAGCCTGTGGTAAGTCACTACACTCATTACATTATCCCCATTCCTTGACTTGCAAATTGATAACTTTTAACTGTAAAAAGCACCTTGAACATATGATACACTGTCTTAGTTCTACATGAGTTGCAATGAGACTAACTGCATCATTTATGACAACTGATATTTCAAAACTGGTTTACTACGGTTCTTTTCATTCAATTATGTCTTATGGATTCATATTTTAGGGTGATTCAACAGAAGGAAAGAAGCTATTCACCACCCGAAACAAAGTTATTAGAGTAAGGGCAAGTGCACATGAAACAGAACTGAGTGGATCATTATTTCAGTGATCAATACACCACAATCTTGCCAGGGAATACATACGATCATTACTGTCTCTGAGAAGAATATGTAGAAATTTATAAAAAAAACTCATACATACATAGCTGATATACTAGAAGCAAACAAAACCTGTATGTACCAAATCCTAACTAGTTAACCAAAAAGGCATGTACAATACACAAATCAAGTTCATTAATGCTCTCCCATTTAATAATAAGATTTGTAGAAATTATACAAAGGGCTCAAACTCGGTCTTTAAAGAGTATATTCGCGCTCACTTCTTCTACTGTGAAAGGGAATTTGCTTCAATTTATAAGAAATGTACACGATTTCTGGCTTCCGCCGCGATGTACGTGAGATCTGCGCTCTTGTACTCTGCGTTGCGTAATGTCACGGTACAACGCATACCTCACAAACGTACATTTTCCTCAACTAGGTTATGGTGGTGCGGGATTGTGGCATTCTATCAGAATCGGGTTACATAAATTTTGAAAAAAACGTATGGATGTAGTACATGTGTGACTAGTCGTATTGTATTGTATTTGTAATACAACAAGCTTCGTATCATTAACATTTGTACCACTTACAATTTATGGAATGTGCATACATTCTATTCTTTTCTAGCCACAAACATAACCTCACTTGCACGTGGTGTACAACATTTAACAACTTCCACTTATAATTTATATCAGGCATGTTAGAACAAAGTTACTCAGAGAAATGTACGTAGCATGTTTGCTCATTCGCCTTCGCATGCACAGATTATCTAGTATACTGCTTACTGCTTACCACAGATTATATATATACAGATTAGAAACTCAATGATATACGGTGGCGAACAAAGATTGTTCTGCCATCTCTTTTTCATTACATAAGTTACAACAACGATGACGCGAAAAAGCGCCCCCCTGCGCCCAATATGTGTACTAACTCCTCCGATGTAGCGATCGGTCGGCATTGCAGCCAACTACTAATTACACTTATGGCATGAAAATCAACAAATG
>JGI20166J26741_12190029_pt1 | contig 18188 bp, 9 predicted proteins | sample TergutCu122P5_FD_26741 | JGI IMG/M metagenome (IMG submission 26741)
GGGAGGGAGGGAGGGAGGGAGGGAGGGAGAGGGGGAGAGAGAGAGAGAGAGAATGAGATGTGGGGGGGAGTGAAAATTGTAGGTTTTGTAGACAGAAGTTTTCAGTTTTGGGAGCTAATAAACCTGACTTAGATTATTATTAGATTGAAACAAAGAAGGTATGAAATTCATATTCAAGGAATACTTCTCTTCCCATACCATAGAACAATAGTGGAGGAGCCAGGTTGCCCACGCAACAAAATTCTGTATGTCACCCAATATTTGTGGGTCCTCAGTATGGAACTTGCTTCAAAACCTGAATCCTGCAGGAAACCCTTTTAATATTGGAGGTACCAGAAACCAAAACATGACAGATCCAAAATATTTTGAAAATACTTGAATAAACACATGTGTTCATTATTATGGAAAATGGAAATGTCTTATGAAGGAAAGCTCTGTGTTTTAAAAGTTATTATATGCCCAAATCAACATTTCAAGTAAAAACAAGGGCATAATGAACCAAGGCAGATTAGACTCATGGCAAAATAAAGACAATTTTTATAAGTACAGAAGGAAAAATCAGGACCATAAGAATAAGAAAATAACAAAATTAGATTAAATGCTTTGATACAACCCTTTGAAGAAAAACAAATAAGTAAATAAGAGTATAAGATCGGCAGAGCCTCTTTTAAACATGAAACTAACTAGAAAACACTGAATCGCATGACTACGATCAAGACAGGAACGGCTGGTTAGGCAAAATGTCGCAGATAAGAGAAAAACAAATGAAAAAAATAACAAGCTCTGTACATTCACAGAAAGGTGATGGGGTTTGGTTGAAGCAACCCACACACAGTGAATATGTCTGAGGATGGAATTTGGTTGAAGTTTCCTCCCATTTATTACTGCACAAGACAGTAAAGAACTATAACCTGATACTTGTGTTACAAATGCTTGTGACAGATAAATTCCCTCCATGTGGCACAGATATGTGAGAAGCCAACATGTGCTCCACTAGTCAAAAACTCCCCACATTTTATGAAATTCAATGGTTTGTTAGTAAGTTCACAGGAACTCACCACTGTCCCCATGCTAAGCCAGATGAATCCAGTCCATGAAGCCCCATTCTACTTGCGTATGATTCACTTTAATATTATCTTCCCACTTATGCTGAAGTATTCTCTGCAGTCTCTTTCCTTTAGGTTTCTGTACCAAAACTTTATGTTCATTTATCTTCTACCCCATAAATCTCACATGCCTCACCTGTTTCATCCCAATAATTCTGACATGGACTACAAATCACAAAGGACCTCATTACACATTTTTCTCCAGCTACCTCCTATTTCTGCCCTCGTAGGTCTAAATATTCTTATAACCCTGTCCTTCAATAATGTCAGTCTATGTTGTGCCCTCACTGTGAGAGATCAAGTTTCATAGCCACAAAAATAACTGGCATAAGATTCTGAACTGGGTGTTAGTAATCATCCTCAGAATTCAATCTACTCCTAATTTCTTCATGAATGCAAGTAGTCAGAGACACAAGGATGTCAAAAAAAAAAAAACACACCAACACTGCAGCTTCAAGTGTAACTGCTGGAAGTTCACTTGTAAAGGGGAATATAAAGTTGGCAAGAGACTCATTTTATAAAGGTTTACGATAACATGGACAACAGATGCTCATGTTTTCTGTGGCATGTTGCAAGAAATCCCAAATGTTCCAAGCAAATGTGTAAATTATAATAAAAATGTGCTTTTGTGTGATTTCAAAATGGAAAAGAATTACACCTACAGTCTGCTTGCAAATCATATACATACAGTAAAAGCCGCAATATCCAGCACTGTATAATCCACAGTCTACGAACCACAAATTATCTAAGACGTCCATGACATTTCACTGATCAACCACCCTAGATTCCAAAAGTTTGGCCAGTAATTATAAGTATCTTGTTGGGTTTTTGGATTATATATACTCCATATTATATAAAAAGTGATAAAAGGGGAACAGAAATAGCTGCAGGACAAAAAAAAAAAGATTAAATCACAAAATGACAGACTAATTGAAAAGGTACCACATGTTCTAATAACCAGAAAATTAAGATATCCTATAAACCTTTGTTCCTGAAGGTGCCAGACATTGCAATTCTGACTATATACCCAAAGGCCTGCCTTTCTACGTGTAGTTCGTAACAGTATGCAAGCCAGACTCACCCAAAAAATGTGAAACATCTAGAAGCTCATGAAACAAGTGTCTGATAATCTCGAATTTACATAAAAATATTTTTATGGTTTACACACATTCAGCACCACTTCTGCCATATTCTACTGGGCAAAATTCAGGTTCATGTGGCAATGATACTGAAGATTGCTGACTTCTGTTGTGATGCCCTGTAGTCTGGTAGGTGTACTGACATGTCAGAGGATTCTGCTGCCTCCTGCACCTGGGTAGATCCTACAGTCTCTATACTTCTATACAACTACATGACATCACAACCCCACATACAGCAATCTTCCTGCTATACCATTGTGTTACTCCATCATTTTAATTCATCAGCTGACAAAACACTATTTTTGGCAGCTTTACTTGACAGACTCATGAAAATGAATAGCAATCATACAAAAAGTACACTGGCTGGCATCACATCATACACCAAATACCATGCATTTACAAACACTCAACAAAAAGCATACTCAACCTAGTGACCTGAAATCCGCGTAGCGTGGAAGGGAGCGGAGACCAAAGCTGACAGAATTAATGAGAGGAAGAAGTCACAGTCACCACAATAATGAGACAACAACATAAACATTAAAACAGTGGAACAACTCTTCATCAGTGAAGCATAAAAGCTGGAAACTATGGCACAGCTCAAAAAAATAAAACCTTAATCATCACCATCCAAAATCTCTCCCCTAAATACAAGATCACCATACAAATAACATACAGTACATCTTGATTATGTCTATCAATAGTATAAGCAGCAAGAAAAACGAACTGCAAAATCTTTTCAAAATGCGTCCTGTCAAATTACCGGTAGAGCTTAAGCTGCAGCAGGATACGACTGTTAGTTTTCACTGTCAACATAATTCCTAACACACATATTTAACCTCTATCATCCTCTAAGACAACATGCCAATCTCTAAAATGTACTGGCATATGGCCTAGCACACCATATGCTGGTCTCTGTTTATTTAAGTGATAACAATTTAAACATCCACAATACACAGACAAACTCAAGCTGTCGAGAGATAAAACTGGCATTTAAATCCATCTCCAAAAGGTTAAGAGAGATATCTGAAGAGTATGTAAATCAGCACAAATACAAACAGGAACGTGACATTTCAACTTTTGTTCTTGGAATATCTGTACTTATATGCAAGAATTCATTTACCTGTATATATCAAGGATCTACAGCAGAAGAATATTTTCCATTTACATTATATTTTGGCATTATTTAGAGGCACTGAACTTGAAAACTACAGTTTTTAATAATTTACGCTTAGAAAAGACATGTGCTCATACTGTGTAATCTGAAGTCTGTCATACAGATCACAATCTAACACTATTATCATGTCATGGGTAATATGTTTAAAGAAGTGCATCTGTTACACATTTACAATGAACAGGAATTCACGAGGTGTGATTATTGTCTATAGTACCCTCTTAAATACTGAAGGTACTTTGCTACTGTACTGCTTGCAGTTAAATGGTATGGCAACTGCAAAAGAATCTATTAGGAAAAATTGGTAGAAATATTGAATGAACTAGAAATGCCATACATTTTTAAATTTCACTGAGTCAAAGAGTCTAGTACAATTCAGTAACATTTCACTCTTCAGTTTCTAAGTAATTCCACTTGTCAGAGACAAGTCATGATACAGAATTTGCTGGCTGCACATACTCATTTGCAAAGCTGAATATTCAGTTACCGTATTTCCCGGCCCATAAGATGCACCATGATTTTTTCATTAGGAATTTTATAAAATAATAAAGATGAATGTATTTTAATTTTAGTAATTTATTGGAAGAAAACAGGATTATTACATACCAAAATTAGCAACCAAAATATAATTTATTCATCACAGAAACCCAGAAAATCGTCATCACTGCCACTAAAATCATCTTCATCGTCGTTTTCACTCGATACATCACTTTCTTCATATAAAATGTCATCTTCAGTTCCATCTAGTGCATTGCTAATGCCACATTTTTTTTAAAGACTTTACAATAGTGTCACTTTTAACTCGCTCCCAGTAATTTTTCACCCACTCGCAAACATTAGAAATCGAAGGCCATTTCACTCTTCCTGCCGGTGTAACGTGATGAGTTGGTGCCTCAATCCACTTTGCCCATTCATCATGCAAAAATCCCTTAAGCAGTTTATTAACTGAAATGTCCAGAGGCTGTAATTGACTAGTTAATTGACTAGTTATATGCCTTGAACTGATCGCACAATAATAAAGATGGTTTCTAAGAAGACCATCTGGACGCTTGGATACTTACCCTCGGCACATAAGACACAGGTCAAATTTAGGTCACATTTTTCAAAGAAAAAAGTGCGTTTTATGGGTCGGGAAATATGGTATATCTTAAAATGTCAATAAATGGAATTTAAGACACCCACATACACTGCAAGAATGCTAACCAACATGTAACACGACATTTACATGTCACATAAGGGAGTTAGGGGGTTAGCATTCTGTGATGTAGCATGCTCTTTGGAACAAATCTGCACTGCCATACAGAAAGATACTACCCCTCATTTGAGTATAAGTGTGGACAGCCAGGCTGAGAAGTACTGGCCCTCTTTACTTTTATCCTTAAGAAGGAGGCAGTAAGTTATTCCAAATTACACTGGTCAACAAAGATTTTGTCCCATGTGGAAAAATGTCAGTTTCTGATGTATTTTTGGATGCTGAATTCAAATATGTTTCCAGAATTTTTCCATCACCCACACCTTTCGCTGAGTGACAGTTGAGTCAAGTGATGAAGATGTAGGCCAAACTAACAACAATATGGATTGTGATCCAACATTTGCAGGAGTCTGTTCTTCCAATGAACCACACCTGCTGACTCAAGGGGACCTGAATGATGTCATCCGCGATTTGAACCTGTCAGAGAAGCAAGCTGAACTTTTAGGCTCCAAGTTAGAGGATCTTCTGTGCCAGAACACTAAGGTGTGTTTTTACCATGGGTGCCATGAAGAATTCAAGGATTTCTTCTCCCAGGAAAATGGTGTCATGTTTTGCAATGATGTGTGTTCCATTATGGAAATTCTTGGTCATGAATATAACCCAGATCAGTGGTGCTTGTTCATTGATTTGTCAAAAGTGAGCATGAAGTTGGTTCTACTCCACAATGGAAATAGATTCCCCTCCGTTCCATTGGCTTATGCAGCCAGCATGTAGGAAAGTTATGAAAGTATGAAGCTACTGTTGGGAAAGATTAGGTATGACGAATTTAAGTGGAAGTTATGTGGTGATTTCAAGGTTGTGGCACTGTTATTTGGAATGCAACTCGCGTACACAAAATACTGCTGTTTCCTGTGCGAGTGGGACAGCCAGGACAAGAAGAATCACTATGTAAATAAACTGTGGCCTAAACGGACAACACTGACGCCAGGGGAGAAAAATGTCATCAATCCTCCTCTTGTTCTTCTGGAGAAAATTTATCTGCCCCGTTTGCACATAAAGCTAGGCCTCATGAAAAACTTCGTGAAAGGTATGGATAAAACTGGCCATGGATTCGAATATGTGAGGAATAAGTTCCCAAATGTGAGTGACACAAAAATCAAAGAGGGTATATTTATAGGACTCCAGATCTGGGAACTGATGCAAGACAAACAGCTCGATGAAGGCCTGAATGAGACTGAAAGAAAGGCATGGTTGTCATTTAAGAGGATTTGCAAGGACTTCTTAGGAAATCACAAAGCAGTGAACTATCAGGATGTTGTGGTGCAGGAACTGCTGTCTTCATACAAAGCTATGGGATGCAATATGAGTCTGAAAATCCACTTTCTGGAGTCACACTGGGATTGTTTTCCCAGAAAATCTCGGCGAAGTCAGTGACGAACACAGTGAAAGATTTCACCAAGACATTATGGAAAAGCGGTACCAAGGTAAGTGGACCTCAAGTATGTTGGCAGACTAATGCTGGATAGTGAAGAGGGATGTACCTGATGCTAAATACCGGTGGAAATCACACACCTCTACATTTTAGCGGAAAGTTTCTGCCTGTTTCATGAGCACATAAATTAATATTTTGCACATTTAAATTCCTCTGTATCTTTGAAACCCTGTCTGACAGAAAACTTCTGGATACATATCTGAATTCAGCATAAAAAGTACTGCTAAATTCATCTATTGAAGTTCGTGGGACCAAAAAAAAAAGTTAAATTTTGTTGACCAGTGTTATCAGATGTGTTTTCCAAAATAATGTGGTGCTAGAACATAAATAATTTGTTAAAGCCAATAACACCATAAAAACCCAGAATTTATATCCACCTATTGCAGTGAAGAGATCAAAAATCAACTTTCAAGACAGTTACTGACAAAATTAGACTCTAAAGGAATTCAGGTCTTCTGACTTGTTACAAGTGGCAGGCTCATTGACTGCTGATGTTTCAAAGGGATCTACTGCCTTCATTTCAAGGGTTAAGGAGCCCTTCAAGAATTCTTCCAGGACACCTCAACACTTGAAAATGAAGACACTATGTTCCTGCTACTAAGTGTAACAACCTAAAAGACCTGTATCCTCAACTGCAATGTTGTGGAAACTTCAAATTTTGCATAAAACACACAAGGTAAGAGAAACTTTACACATTATCCAGAATGCAGGTTTCAAAAATAATATCTTGTGCAATAATATAAATTCCTACATAGAAACTGGATATTAAAATTTCCAAGAATGATCTTTTACGTAAGTCAAACTACTACTGAAACAAAATGACAAAATATGGTATCATCTTCCCATTGTTTAGCTTATAATTTCCAATGAACACATCAATTTCATTTGTGTCATTCATAAGTGCTTCCCATAGCATAGCTACCAGCTCACTTTTAAATTACATGAACCATACTGCCAATGGTAAAGCTTCCACATTTAAGGACATTTTCAGAACATTCTTTATGCTCGAACAAAATACATGCAGGCCTACCCAACAAAAGTTTCAAACATACACAACTATTAAAATAACAGCAATGCATCTTACTGAAGGCTCAAATTGTTTTTGAATATGTTTGTGTGTGCTAAATACTTACACTTAAGAAACTAATATGCATAAAATTGGGGGCTTAATCATTCTACCACATTACATTTGCCTAAAAAGCCAACTTAGCTCTCTACCGTATTTTTGTTAGAATCCAAGCAAAATAAAAAATTATGCTCTCTCAATCCTGAAAAATCACGTGCATGCAAGCACGCGTGCGTGCGCACACACCACACACACACACACACACACACACACACACACACACACACACACACATGTGCATGCGTATCAATATCTAGCTACTGAAATGACACTGTCAATTACATGTGTACACATTATACTGAATTTTTAACTCATGACAACTTCCATTTTTACGACAGACATCCCAGTGTGATTGTGATACTATAAATCAGTCAACAATTACCAGCAACACAACTATATATTGGTCTCTATTAATTCAAACTACGTGGCTACGGGTTACGCCCAGAATTGTGGTCATTTTCAGGCCAGTAATGTACAAAAAGAATAAAAATTACAATTTGTTTCATTTTATGGTTAGAGAGAGCTTAACTGTTCGTATAAAACACATGTAAATTATTTGTCGGATTTAAAACAATGCAAAAAATAAGATCTTAAAACACCGTCAAGAGAAAAATCATAATCCACTAATTTGTACATTCATTTCCCTGAAGAATTCTGTGTATTTTGCTTCCTTGTCGCCCCGATAATTCTGTTTGGTTTATGCGGCATGTGATGATATACAGATGTATTTAATAGGAATTATACTGATATATATAAATAAAAATTTTTATGTTACTATTTGTTCTTCTTATTTTAAATGTTTTGGTAGACAAGTATTGTCTATGTTCAAGTATTACTATTTATAATATTGGTACTGCTGTGTGAAATCCAACTGTTATTATTATGTCAGAGTTTTTCTTTCTAGTAGTACATTTGGTGCAAGTGCTATTGATCCTTGCACATTCACCATATCTCCAATCCTATTTGTAAGTCAGACATGGGAAAATTTCACAGAATGTCACTACAACTTTGCTCAAGGCACAGCCATTTTTCAATGACTTGGCCACGGTCTTCTTCCACCTTTGAACAGCAGGTACTACTGACCAGTAAACTTTCTCTCCTTCCTCTGCAGCCACTGATGCACAGCACTCTGCAGTGTCTCATCATCCATGTAACAATGTCCTCACAGGCTGCCTTTCAAAGGACCAAACAGGTGAAAATCTTATCATGCAAGGTAATAACTGTACGGTGGACGAGGCAACACTGTCCACCTACATAATGCAATGCAATGGCCTCGACAATGGAGTGCACTGTGTGTGGCCTGGCCTTGTCATGAAGGAGCAACACTTCTGAAATTATTTAGTGGGACAGACTCGAGGAAGGCAAGCATTCAGACTACATACTGTTTCCATACAGCAGCCAAAGTTTACTGTTGTCCCACTAAACATAAAATTCACAAGACTAACCTTACCTATCCCAAAAAACCAGCCATAATTTTTCCTGCTGACAGCACACTCTTAAATTTCTTCTGCCTTGGGGATGTAATGCAGTACCATTCCATTGATTGCTGCTTGAATTCATGTTCAAAATTCTGCCCCAAGATTTCATCCTGTGACAGTCTGCAACAAGAAACCCTCACCTCCTGCATCACACCAGTGGCAATGGCTTTCCTTCTCTCTTCTTTTGTATGTCATACTTGTGGTTGCCAACTAGCACAGACCCTCACACAGTCAAACTGTTCAGTAACTGCCATCACAATGCCTTTACTGATGGATAGGTTGAAGCATAATTTGTTACATGACAGTTACCACATATCAGTTCATCAACATAGTAGATGTCATACATTACTGCAGTGCAAGGGCAACCACTCCACAGATCATCATACATTTCTGCTCCTCCTATTTCAGTTTCTTCAATCCACATTACCCACCACAAAACAGTATGCACATCCACAGCTTGCTCTACACTCTTGAACAAACATTTGTGAATATAATTCAGTTTCTCACCTTCAGCAACTAAGAACTCTGTCACTGTTCATTGTTTTAAATACACATCAATCTTCGCCATTTTAGAACCAATTGTGGTGCCACCATCCATCAAGCAAAACAGCTGCATCTAATATGAAATGATCAAGAATGTTCATGGATAAATAATATGAGGCATTTCTTTTTGACTGCCCCTCACAATTGTTGCATACTGTGAAATGAAAATCCATGTGGTTTTCTGTGTAAAATAATAACAAATTCACAGATAACATAAAAGTCACATATCGAGGCATTGCTGCACTGCAGTCAATACTCAGCCAGTAACAATGTTTACAGAGAGGAAGGATGAGACTACATGGAACATACTGTCTCCCATGCAGTCAATGTAAAACCACTTTTATATGCTTTTGTTTAAATATAAACTGCCACACTCTCCTAATATTATGTCACACTAAAAATATTACTTGGTATATTCTATGTTAGGATAAACACTGACTAGTGCAGGATGGCCAACCCAAACAAGACACTACTGATTCCTGCCTACCTGAGAGACATTCCCAAGATGGCTGTCCCAGTAAGACGAGGTTTGCTGGAATACATCCAGTGTCCCTGACACTCCTTCTCACAGCTAGCACAATGCTGAGGAGTGCTGGGTCTTCTTAATGCAACAGTAGGTAAAAATATTGAGAACAACAATGCAATCGAACATTAAAGCTTCTAGCACCCAAACTATACATACATAAAGTAACTCCCTCCTCCATCGTTCACTGCTGAACAAGAAAAAATAATTATGTTTTTAAGAGATGTGAAAATAGGGTAATTTACTATAGGAAATCCAACAGTACTTCATATACCTACAATAGTATGAACATGTCCACATGTGGGGCTTCAAGACAATTAGCAAACCTGATTTCCTGTCACAGACTGCACTTCTTAGATAGATAAACTGCCCCACATTTTAATGCAGGCATCTGCATAAACAGTTCCAGCTGTTGAGTTTGAAACTGTACAGCAGTACAGAAAGAATGCAAATGTATGAGCAATAACTGGAATTCATCACAACATAATTAGATTTTAAAGTAGCTAACACGCAGTCCTTAGTTCCCTATCTTTCCCATCCCTCTCTCTGGCAAGACAAGATAATTTGCAATTCCGTTCCATTATATTTTTTGCACTTTAAAAAATGCTATTAATAGCACAACAAATTCTCAATGCAAAAATTCCATCAGAAAACCCACTTTAAACTATTTACTCTAGTATCATTATGACAGAGTATGAATAATTATGTGGAAAATCAGTGACAATATGTGTAACGCAAGCATGTTACCAAAGAACAGTGTTTACTTTCTCGGGGGGATTGTGATATTTATCAAAGCAAAACTTAACACTTCAAGCTCACTTTTAGTCACTCTAATTCCTTCCTTCGTTCCTTCCTTCCTTCCTTCAAGACAAAGTTGCTGTTACTGCATATGACAGTGTATTGCCACAAAAAACATTTGTTTCGAGTGCCTACTACTGACATACTCTCAAAGAAGACTTTCAAAAACATGAATATTCTTACAACATTGCAATCTTCCACTGCAATCTTGTGTAGAAAGTGCACGTTCTCAATAATTCTGCTCACAGTCATAATCCCCATTAAATTCAAAGGTTCTGCCACAAACATGAAGATAAAGAGCTCACAGCTAAAAATGCTGTAAAACGTAATCAGGAGCAAGCAAACACAGAAAAACAAACAAAAAAAAATCATAAGAGAAAAAATTTACAACTTTAGTGACATTACTGTAATGATAATATTCCTGAACCAACACATATCAACGAGCTACAGCAAGTAAGTCTAAATCGAAGTGCATCCGGCCCTTGTTATAAACCCTAGTTGTGCTCATGAAAAAATTGGCAAAGATTTAAAAAATGCATAAATCAAAATTGATATTCCCATCAGAAATAAAGGGCAGGCCTAATATAATGCAGCCAGCCAAAGGGCGTTACACCAAAATTTACACAGCTCAAATTATGAAGTGGTGTTAACTGGCAAGAGGCACAAAGAAAGAAAGGTGTAAAACACAGCCTGGGTGTATGTGAATTTTTAAGTATTAGGAAATAATTACTTTAAAAAAAGGAAAGAAAGGCTTTAGTGCTATATAGCGTTTCAAGTATAAGTAAATAACATGTTTAGTTATCTGCAGTTCATACAAATTTGGTATAGATAAGAACATTCCACAAGCTGATAATCTTTCAAAAGATAACCTTCAAGAGCTAAAACATACAAAATTTAAGATCTGTTCTAAACATAAACAATTTTATAAAATCTTACCGTACACAACAACCACACACAGGTTTTCAGATCTCACCTTCCCCAGCCTTTCATTTTTCTCTGTTCCATATAAAGATATGTGTTGAGTCCTTTAACTTGTCACACAAACTAAGATAATTACAAAGTGGAAACAGCAGGGTTTCAGTTAATTCACAAAACAGGACAATGTTCAACAGCAAAATGCTTTAAGCAGTGGTGGTTTAGAATAACATTCAGTGAAGATGAAAAACCTAAAATATATTATAGTGGCTAATGAAAAATGGAGCTAGAGCTGTTAATGCTAGAGATGATTTGTTTTACACACACAACTGCTGTTGTCATTTATTTTTGTTAAAGCATCCCCTTAATGCAGACAGCTCCTCTAATCATGTATCCAAACAGAGGAAAATATGATGCCAGCTGGCTTAAGACAGCCAACTGTCATTGTCCTCCTCTTATCAACATTGGAATGTTAGACAGGCACTCAACCATGTACATGATTCACAGACAGTGGACAGTGCATGTGATAAGTATCATCAGTTGCACAAAGAACTCTCATTTGCATTCATACAGCAAAGTATGCACCCTGGAAAAATGCCAATTAAAGTTCTGTAAAACAATAACCAGTATCAACAGCACTGTGTAAAGACCAATACACAGAACTGTGGAAAAATTCTGTACCACAGGTTCACTGGTGGACAAGAGAAAATACAAGAACATTATGTGTGAACTGAAAAAAAAAACTGGCCAATATTGGTACTAGAACAGAAACAACACATCCAAAATCTTTGCGCTGGTAGGCTGCTCAGAATGGGGTGTCAAAATACTCAGCTCTGAGGGCAACAAAACTTCTAACGCTGTGCCCATATCAAATTTGAGCTGCTCAGCCCTTTCTTCTAGACAGGAAAGCAAAAAGTCATTATCGGAGGGGGGTTTCAAGAACTTGTTGCCAATGGATTTCTTGATCCAGAACTCATATTTTTCTTGAATGAAGCATGTCTCACATTACATTAGAATGTGAAGAGGCAGAATAACAGATGCTGCTGTTTCAAAAATTCTCAGTCCATTAATACAATGAAGTTCTTTTGCAAGATCTTCAAAATAGTGTGGTATGCAGTGAATATGGACAGAATTGTACAGCCTGTGTCTTTTGGAAAAATCATAACTCCTACTGCTATGTTTAGCAAATTATGGCACCACATTTCAGAGATTAACAGATGAAGTGAAAATGTACTGTTATTTCACATAGGACAGTGCCACAGCTGCAACAGCAACCCTCTCAATGACTGCCCTAAAAGGGGTATTCAAAAAATGGCTGATAACTAAAAGAATGTGGCCTATCTGATCAAGTTTTTGTGGGAAAATCTCATGGAAACAACTGTTGCATATTTATGTTCGTACAGACTCTTACATATGAAGTATCGGCATGCACACCTCAACCAAGATTCTCCAAGCATAACTCACAGTGCATACATTCCTACTGCATAACTTTCAGCCATATAAATATTGCACTGTTAACATCATATTTACACAATGCAAACTCACAATCTAAAAATGAAATTCAAGGCTAACATGCTGAGCATCAGTACAGATGGTCACCAGGTCAAACTCTGTTCCAAATTCTTACAACTTATAATTGTAAATACATTACAGATTATTATGTTCATTTTTGTTAGAATTTTCTGTACAGATTTTGTCTACATAAAATCTGTTGGGGTTTCCCACTGTCATCATGTTTAAGGCTGCAGAATACAAACTTTTCATATGTGATGAAATGTTTACAAGCTCTCTCTACACCATATTACATATGCCTACAACCAGTACTGCATTAGTCATCACCATCACATCAAGAGTGAGATGAATATTTCACACTACCACAATTGTGTTGATCTGCATTCTAGAAAAGATTACCTTAATGAAAGTTCCTTAGTTTTTAAGGTCTATCACCACACAACATTTGAAGACCACCAAATAGGTGGTGTTAGTGCTGCTCTAATCTCTAGAGTTCATGTGCCCACCTTGCTGTTATAACCAGTAAAAATAAGTTTAGCATGGGGGCAGCCTCTAACGATAATTCCACTGAAACAAGTCAACTGCTTCACAAGTTTCAATGAAGGATGACACACAAAAAACAGCATGCTCTCATTACACCATTTATTTATACAGGCTAAACATAAGAGCACCCTAAAAGATATTATAGACAATAAAAATTCCAATTTGGCTGCGTACAGTTTCCATACGAGGTATATACGGCAGCAAATCCACTGGGTGTAATCAGAAACTTTCTACCCTTGCTACAAGATGCCACTACTGCAGATGGTACAGAACTCATCTGTTAACATGGAGGAAGAGGACAATCTATGAAGTCATTTCACGTCAATTTTAAAAGTTGCACCATTCATCCCTGTGCAGTAATGCCTTGTTAAGTGACACTGTGTGTTGTTCCCTCTTCAATTTCTGTCCTTCAGAAAATGAATGACTTTGAAGAACAGATATGCACTGCAAGTCTGCTTCAAATTAGACAAAGCTGCTAGAGAAACCATCAATACGTTAAAACTTGCTATTGAAGAGGCAGCAATGAGCAAAAATCAAGTGTTTGATTGGTTTTACAAGTTCAAAAATAGAGTGATATCTGTCAGAAATGTTGAATGTTCAGGTGTGTTCAAACAAAACATTTAAAATGACCAACAAAGGGACAAACTGTTGACCAGCATTTCTATGTATATACTGTGCGATGTCTATGGGAAGATTACAATATAACCTCAGGGGTGGCAAAATGAAGAACTGTCTCTCTACCACTACACTGCTCCTGCTCAAAATGCTTTGTCTGTGCAAAAATTCGTAACCAATAATGGCAAGGCTATTGTCCCACACCTCCATACTCCCCATGTCTATCACCTGGTGCCTTTTGTGCTGTTTCTTAAACTCAAACTGACACTGAAGGGGAGGAGATTTCATGACATCAGAATGATTCCAAATAACTGCAAGCTACAAGTGCCAATTCCAAACAGATGATATTAGCAAATGCTTTGAACAACAGCACAATCACTGGGCTTGCTGTATCAAATTACATGGGGACTCCTTTGATGTAAACAGCATTGAGTACCAGGAAAATTCACTGAGACACAAATATTATCCACAAATGTTCTAATCACAGCTCATATGTGGAAGAACACACATAAACTGCTAGCTGGCTTAGCCAATATTTATGACCACTATTCCTGCATATGCAAGAGAAACAAAATGCACCAACCAGGCAGTCATTTTGATAAAATCAACAGCATATGTCAGGACTATGATGCTACATTTTAATTACACAGCTCATGAATAGAATGTAATTTGACTAGGCTGGGTAAAACTAAAACTGACACACAAAACACGTTCCATAAAAACCGCACATATGAATTACGTGAAGAAGTGCAACAGCTACAACAAAAGATATCAGTTTATTTCATTTTTATCACATAAATATTTCTATCCCTTCTTGTCCTCACTAGTGTCTTGCTGCTGGATGTGCCATGCATCAGCTCCACGTTTATAATAGGGATTCCGTTCAACCAGACCAAAACGAACAAGTATTTATTACCACTTTCCTTCACATGACTTCCAATGTCTTTTGAAATAATTAAGACTGACGATAACTGTTAATATAACTCCGTTCAATTTCCAAACAAAAGAGAAGCAATATACCTACAATAAATAATACGTTTTTACATGTATTCTTCTGGGATATGATACTGCATCAACAGGTAATTGGATCCCAACATTTCAAAGGACATAGTGCCTCTTTTCCAATGGTTGAATATGTCTAAGAAGAAACATTAAGACCCCTGATGACAAGGATAATATGTTACCTCAAAATCTCAGGATTCCATTACCCACTGATGCAGTGTCTCTCTCTGTATGGACTACTCAGTTACACTGCTGTGTTAAATCCAAAACTCACAAATCTATACACTTATTTGCATGAAGTACTTCGTGACATTAATAACGTTACATAACATAAACCTCCTATCATATTTTGGATATCATGGTATCTGTATCCCCAGCCGTAAAATGCAACCAATATTGCTGCACATCTTACACATAGTTATGTGGAAAAGACTGACTCCCTGCTGGATGGTAACACTGTACTTCAGGATTAAAAACTTGCATGACAGAAGTCATAACTGCTACAAGTGAACACAGTATTTACAGAAAAAACACCTCAGTAACATGAAATCTGTGCAAACTGCAATGCTCTCCAAGTACAGCTCACATACAGTACTGTCTTACAAAAGCAATTTCATTAACAAATAATTTTGTAAAAACTGATCACTTGAAATTACCACAGTTATTAATACAATTATTGTGGCGCAAATTTCAAGATGAAGACATTTATGAAGGTGAGGTGAAGTAGGAGAAAAGCAGTTACCACACAACACAGAACTTGCTGCTTAAGAGTAATTCTAATACCATAATGAAATACTCATCAAAATCCCAAAACCTCTAATGTTCATAAATCTAATATTCATCTGATTCACACTACAGCCATAACTGAAAGGAAAACTGCATACTATGAAAGACCACAGAAGTTCTACAGCTACCAACAGACAACCTTTACAAACTATTGCAACAATTAAGATTACATATGAATACAATATAAATATACAGGCAGAAGCTAGATCCATCTACTAGAAGTACCTACAAGCAGTCAAAGAATTGGTTAAGACACCTACAGTGGTTCCCTTCTTCATCAAAATGAATAATATCCAATCACAGTGAAGATTACAGCACTACCAGCATTGGTGCACTATACTTCAAATCAGCATGTCAGTACTGCACATTAGTTACTGCACACTGTAGCACAGTAGATATACACATGCAAGAGTCAGGTTGATTAAACATCTGCATGAAGGTGTAGTGCTGGGTGTTTAAAGAACATCTGAACAAAACTGTAAGCATGTGACCAAGCTGATTTGGTTTATCTGAAATATTGCTGATCTTGACGTCAAGAGGTGATTCAGTTTCTTAATCATATTCATTCTGTAGCATAGAATAGAATAGAATAGAAAGGAATAGCATTTCGGTTCAAGCCCTTATGGGCCCTATGCTCCGAGGTCTGAAAGGCCCTCTGTGCCCCACACTCTGATAGTAGGTTAAAGGAGCCCTGTTCATTTACTAAAATTCCATACGGCCCCTATACTTAGATTTGTAACATCCTCAGGGTCCAAAAAGAAGGAAACCAGATATGCACGTCTGAGTAAGGCCACATCCTGTGGCATACACAATACTCTAGCCAAAAATCTGATATATTAAATAATTTGGTCACTTTCACCTGCATGTAACTTCTTTTTCAGCAACACTGTTGCCAATTGCACATAAAAGTGGACTCATGCACCCCTGATGCCCTGTGAGTCACTTACATGGCTGTCTCATTCACCAATCAATAACAGTACACAGACTAATTTTTCGTTCAGTGCTCATTCAGACACTTAATTGGCATAAGCATGTAATTACTGTCTGAAGAAATGAAGTTGGTATCAATCACAGTATAATATGCAAAGTCAAATCTCTTTGCAAAGATGGGCATTCTATACCCAGAAACATGCAGCCACTACAGTTCTTTTTGAGTTACCCTTTACACAGATGATATGGCTGATGGCTGGCAAGCAACTTCAAAATTACCAAAGCATAAAGGGAAAGATTAAGTAAGCCTGGTAATGATCCCTACAAATCCACTTCCATGTCATTCTGAATGGAAAATTTGTGAAACAGTATTTTGTGATGGTGCCCATGTTGTCTGATTTCTAAATAAATAATACAAAAAAAAAAAAATCTTGTGAAATTACACCCACTGTGACAAAAATATCTAACCTTAAAATAACTGTAAGCAGCTGCCAGGATTAAATTCTGTGCTTCTTATATTACAGAACTAATATCCAAAGCCAAATTAACATTTCAGAGGTTCCACTTTATCTAAAAATAACTTTGGACCCATTATATTGATGTGACCAAAACAAATGGTAGTGACAAGAAGGCCTAACTGATAATATGTGTAGAACGTACAAAGAGGGTGTACTAGCCTAGCTCTGGAGAGTTACAGAAAGTACAGGGTGATTCAGGAGGAAATATCAATATTTCAGGAAGTGATAGTATTGCTCACAGTAAGAAAAAAGTGCATACGAACATATGTCTAATTCTGAATGGTTACCGTGACAGAGCTGTTTAAATCAGGCAAACACTCCACACCTAACTCCACTACATTCTTTTGTTTGTGAAGTTGGATGAAGATCCACATTTATAAAAGAAAGGTGAATACAAGAGACGAGTTGCTCGCTCGCATTCTGGATGCCTCTGCCCCATAAAGAAACATGAAGACAAACTCAGATGAACAACATACAATCCTCACACACGAGTTGTAAAGTGCATTGAGGATGATGGTGGGATTTTCAGACATTTATTGTGAACTGTAACAAATCTGTCTTTTCTGTGTTACAAATCAGCCATTTAGACATTAAACTACAATTGAAATAAAATTAACAAGAAGTAATTTCTCTTTATTGCCACTCAAATGCTTTTGTACCTGTAGCTTCAAATAGCTCCATCTCGGTAACTATTCAGAATTATACTGACCTTTCCTCCTGAATCACCCTGTATATCTTGTCTCAGATACCAATATAAGTACAGAGTCTTCATAAAAGGACTGGGTGATTGTTAACGCTT
>JGI20166J26741_12192251_pt1 | contig 18180 bp, 16 predicted proteins | sample TergutCu122P5_FD_26741 | JGI IMG/M metagenome (IMG submission 26741)
GGGGCTGCAAATTTGTAAGATAAGCATTCTAAGAAATAAGGAGAAAGCCCTAACGGAACGCTTGCCAACAGTTTTACAAGTGTTATTTTTTTATTACCGAAAATATACACAAACAAAATGCTGCTGCAAGCCAAAATAACGGCTGCCAATAATTGAGGAATCGGCGAAATATCCGTCATGCTTATTTCAGGTTGAACAAAATAAGATAAAAATACGATTACGTATCTGCTAAAATTATACCAATTGCGAACGCCTGAAATCGCCCAGCCGATATCGTCTAAATACAGGAAATTAGCTCGGATTATCGTAAAGATGCCCAATAAATAAACGCCGGATAGGATAATCAAGGGCTTAAGAAAAGAGCGAAAATCTATGCCGGATAAACCATCCTTGATTTCTTGTTTGACATCCCGGACAAGCGCTCTGCCCGAAGTGGTGAGCGTGCAATAATCGAAAAAAAGAATAACTACAATTCCTCCGAGGGCATAAGAAAAAAGCGCCCGGAGCCAAGTTTGTCGGGTTGCAGATTCATGTTGAACAATTTGCTCTCCATAGTCCATAATCATTTGCCTAACATGAGGAAATAAAACGGCAATACAGAGCGCAAGTCCGATAAAGGACAATATGATAATTATACTATTCCGAATAGGAATGTTCCGATTGGATGGCTTTTGAGTCATTTTTAAATCATCGTTAAGTAATAAACAGGGAACAAAGATAATAAAATTGGTTTTTTTATGCTAACTTTGCAAGGATTTATTAATTTGCTGTAATGACGGAAAACAACCCTCATATTTCCATAGTTTCCCCCGTTTACCGGGCTGAAACTATTGTTCATGAATTAGTGATGCAACTCCATCTCCGGTTACGGGATATTACCGACAAATACGAAATCATCCTTGTCAATGATGCTTCTCCCGATGATTCCTGGAATGCAATTGTTGCCGAAGGTGCTAAAGACCAACGGGTCAAGGGGATTAACCTTAGCCGTAATTTCGGGCAACACTATGCAATAACTGCCGGTCTGAATTATGCTAAAGGCGATTGGATTGTTGTAATGGATTGTGATTTACAAGACCGACCCGACGAAATTCCGAATTTGTATCTAAAAGCGCAAGAAGGCTACGATTCGGTTTTTGCTCAGCGCCACGAAAGACAAGACAAGTTTCTTAAACGATTGTTTTCGAGAATATTCTACTCAATTTTCAGTTACTTGACCGATACCAAACAAGACCCTTCCGTTGCCAATTTCGGAATTTACAACCGAAAAGTAATTGATGCCATTCTCAGCATGAACGACTATATCCGTTTTTTCCCGACCATGGTGCAATGGGTGGGTTTTCGAAAATCGTTTCTACCGGTGCAACACGACAACCGTTACGAAGGGAAAACAAGTTATAATTTCAGGAGTTTAATGAATTTAGCTTTGAATAATATCATTGCTTTTTCGGATAAACCCCTGCGATTGACCGTGAAGATGGGATTTATTATTTCACTGTTTTCCTTTTTACTCGCATTGTATAATGTTTTTGCCCGTTTCACGGGAATTATCCGAGTCGAAGGCTTTACAACCACCATTTTTTCCATTTGGTTTGTTGGAGGACTTACCTTAGCAATCCTTGGAATCGTTGGATTGTATGTTGGGAAAACTTTTGAAAGGGTGAAGAATCGTCCGATTTATATTGTTAAGGATCTTATCAATGAATAAACAGGTTGCATTTTATTTAATGACGTATAAAGGTTATTGGACCTTGAAACAATTTGTGGAAACTTTCACCGGTAAAGCCGTAGAATTAGTGATTGCGGGTCAAGATAAGAATGTAGAAAATGATTACTCCAAAGAAATACAACAATTTTGTGAAAACCATCAAATCCCTTTCTTTTTAAAAAATCAAGTATTCGACATACAATCGGAATACATTTTTGCGATTAGCTGGCGATGGATAATAAAATCCGAAAAGAAAATCATCGTATTGCACGATTCGTTGCTACCTAAATACAGAGGGTTTGCCCCCTTGGTAAACAGCTTGATCAAGGGTGAAAAAAAAATAGGAGTGACCGCTTTATTTGCCAATGATGATTATGATTGCGGCGACATTATTGCGCAACGTTCCCTTGAAATCAGTTATCCGATCACGATAAACGAAGCCATTGAATTAATTACTCCGTTGTATTCCGAATTAGTTCAATCGGTTGCAAAAAACTATTTCCTTAATAAAGCCATCATCGGCTGCAAGCAGAATAACTTTGAAGCAACGTATAGTTTGTGGCGCGATGAGGAAGATTATTTCATCCAATGGAACGATACGGCTGCAAACATCAAACGATTTATCGATGCTATCGGTTATCCTTATAAAGGTGCATGTTCAATGGTAGATAATCAATTGGTCCGGATAATAAAGGCAACAGTCCTGGATGACCTGGCAATAGAAAATCGCAAAGCCGGAAAAGTAATTTTTTTCAGAGAAAAATGCCCGGTGGTTGTGTGCAAAGAAGGGCTTCTACGTTTGGATTCAATTGTAAATGATAATAATAATGCAATAACCTTTAATAAATTCAGATTGAGATTTTATAACCCAATTGAATGATGACACCTTTCAATATTAATCAGTTCGCAGAAAATCTTACCGAAAAAGAAGGCATCTTTTTCAGTAAAAAAATTAATGAACTCTCTTATCCGACCGATGGAAATGATTTTTATTTCAACTTAGAAGATACCGGCTTTTGGTTTAATCATAGAAATAATTGCATCATTCCCCTCGCAAAAAGGTATGTAAAAGACCATATCTTTTTTGATATCGGAGGTGGTAATGGTTTTGTTTCAAAGGGATTAGAAAAAGCCGGCATACAAGTTTGGTTGGTTGAGCCCGGCATGCACGGTTGCTTAAATGCTAAAAAGCGAGGCTTAGCTAATATTATATGCTCCGATTTAGAAAATGCCGGATTTAAACCCGGTTCAATCTTTTCGATCGGGTTATTTGATGTTATTGAACATATTGAAAATGATATCGATTTTTTGGGTCAAATCAATCATTACTTGCAAACTGCAGGTATCGTGATTCTTACGGTTCCGGCCTATCGTTTTTTATGGAGCAAAGAAGATATCGATGCGGGGCATTATCGAAGATATACCTTACGAGAATTAAAGAATAAACTGAACCGGTCGGGATTTGAAATAGTTTATTCCGGCTATATTTTTTCATTCTTAATTTTACCCGTTTTGTTTTTCCGCACAATACCAAGCTTGTTGGGCCTTGCAAAAAGCGGACTTGAAAAAAATAAAAAAGAACATACGTTCAATACCAATCATGGGTTTTTGAATAGATTATTGACAAAGCTTTTGTCTTTTGAAACCACCCGGATTGAGAATTTACGGAAAATACCGTTTGGAGGCAGTTGCTTGGTTGTTGCAAAAAAGAACGGAAAACCGCGTTAAGGTAATGTCAATACTTGCAGAAATAAGGGTTACACACACAAATTTTTTATTATGTATTCAATGTTTCAAGGTGACCAAAATATGTTTCCCGTCGCTTTGGATGGTATGATAATACGTATCCGCTACAACCGATAAATTTAAAGTCCGGAAATCAATGTAACCCTCCTTCCAGCTTATATTAGATTTGCAAGTAAAACCGAAACATCTTCTGTAATAATATCCATCCCAAATGTTTCCGTCATCTTTTCCAAATCGTTTCTGAACAAGTCTTTCAATTACAGGGTATTGTTTGGCTATATTTTTGACAGACGGAGTGAAATCGATCGAATTTTCCAATTGAATCGACAGTTCTTCGCTGTTTGAGTTGGGGTAGAGATGACTTATATCATTCAGAAACAGGGTAATCCGAAATTCCGCATAACGCGCCTGATCGGCTAAGGCATTCCCGTAGGAAAAAGCAAAAACAAAGAAACACCAATTCAACGCAAGAACAACGATACCGGTCGATTTAATACCGTTTCTTGACACCGCATAAATGCATACAATTGCCAAAAATATGCCAAATCCCGATAAAGCCCGGGGGTGATACAAAGGCGTCGTTAATAAACTGTATATCCCGTAGGAGGCAATGAAAGCAAGGATCAGAACCAATATTGAAAGTAAAAATGAAAAAAACTTGGTTTGAGCCGATTGACGTATCGATTGGACAATAAAAAAGAGTAAAACCAAGGCAATGCCCGCCTTCCAAACTACGCCCAAATCCGCGTTGACTGTGATTGCAAAGTTTTTAATATTACTCAACAATCCGGGAATCAGTTGAGGCAGCGGAAGCATTTCCGTTGATACATAAGTACCTGTCGACCTCATAATAAAAAATTTAAAGAGCAACAGGGCAAAACCATAGGCAAAGGCGGCAGTCCCCAAAAAGGAGAGGATTTCTTTATTCGATTTTTTCCGACTGTTCCAATCTTGAAAACCAAGCATAATGGCAATCAAGAGATAGACACCGGAAAGCGCCTGATAGGTCATGCACATAATCAGTAAAGAACCAACAGAAGCAAAAACAAATGCCCTTTTGCGATCGATAAATAAAAAAGGAATAATGCTTGATAAGATAGGCAAAGTCATATAAGGAGCATCAAATTTGAACGCTAAACATTCTAAAAAATAAGGAGATAGCCCTAAGGGAATGCTTGCCAACAGCTTTACAACGGTAATTTTCTTATTACCCAGAACATATACAAGCAACACACTGCTGCAAGCCAAAATGAAGGCTGCCAACAATTGAGGTATCGGCGAAATATCCGTCAAGCTTATTTCAGGTTGAAAAATATAGGATAAAAAAACGGTAACATATCTGCTAAAGTTATACCATTCCCTCATACCTACGATCGATCGTCCGATATCATCATTATACGAAAAATTGGCTCGAATTAGGGTTAAAATACCCAAGAGGTAAATGACAAACATGAGGATCAACGGCTTCCACAGAGAACGAAAATCCATTTCGGACAGACTATCCGCAAATTCTTGCTTCACCTTACCGACAAGCGCTCTTCCCGATGCGGTGAGCGTGCAATAATCGAGAAACAAAATTAAACCAATGCCGCCCAAAGCAAATTTCACAAGAGCATTGGACCATGATTCATACATGATGGTTTGTCTATGAAAGAATTGCATCGCAAATTCCAGAATCGTTCGCCTAACTTGCGGAAACAAAACGGTGATACAGAGGATTAGTCCGATTATCGATATGAAGATGATGCCGCTGCGTAAACTTGCGGTTTTTTTGCTTGATGGAATGGGAGTCATGTTTTAATATTAATTTTTAGGTGTAAATACACGGGAATGATTCAATGTTTCAATGTGACCAAAATATGTTTCCCGTCGCTTTGGATGGTATGGTAATACGTATCCGCAACAACCGGTAAATTTAAAGTACGGAAATCAACGTAATCCTCTAAGGAATAGAAATTAGACTTGCAAGCAAAGCCGAACCAGCTTCTGTAATAATAATCATCCCAAAGGTATCCAAATCGTTTCGGAACAAGTCTTTCAATAACAGGGTATTGTTTGGCAATATTTTTAACGGACGGAGTGAAATCGATCGAATTTTCCAATTGAATCGATAGATCTTCGCTGTTTGGGTCGGGGTAGAGCCAGCTTATATCATTCAGAAACAGGGTAATCCGAAATTCGGCATAGCGCGCCTGATCGGCTAAGGCATTCCCATAGGAAAAAGCAAAAACAAAGAAACACCAATTCAAGGCAAGAACAACGATGGCGGCCGATTTAATACCTTTTGACACCGCATAAACACATACAATCGCTAAGAATACGCCAAAACCCGATAACGCGCGAGATTGAAACAAAGGCATCGTCAATAAAATGTATATCCCGTAAGAGGCAATGAAAGCAAGGATCAGAACCAATATTGAAAGGATGAATGATAATAGTTTGGTTTGAGACGATTGGCGTATCGCTTGAATAATAAAAAAGAGTAAAACCAAGGCAATGCCCGCCTTCCAAATAACTCCCAAATCTCCGTAGATCGTGATTGTATACTGTTTGATATTGCTCAGCAGTCCGGGAATCATTTGAGACATTGGAAACATTTCCGTTGATACATAAGAGTTTTTTGTCGATCGCATAAGTAAAAATCTTAAGAGTAACAGGGCAATACCATAGGCAAAGGCGGCAGTCCCCAAAAAAGAAAGGATTTCTTTTTTCGATTTTCGACGGCTGTTCCAATCTTGAAAACCAAGCATCAAAGCAATCACCGGATAAACCCCGGAAAGCGCCTGATAGGTCATGCACATAATCAACAAGAATACTATAGAAGAAAAAATAAACGCTCTCTTTCGCTCTATAAACAAAAAAGGGGCTATGGTTGACAGTACGGATAAAGCCATGTAAGGAGCATCAAATTTATAAGATAAACATTGTAAAAAATAAGGAGACAGCCCCAAGGGGACGCTTGCCAACAGCTTTACACCGGTAATTTTCTTATTATCCAAAACATATACAAGCAGCAAACTGCTGCAGGCTAAAATGCCGGCTGCCAACAGTTGAGGAATCGGCGAAATATCCGTCATGCTTATTTCCGGTTGAACGATGTAGGACAAAAAAACGTTTGCATATCTGCTAAAGTTATACCACTCCCTATAACCAAATGCCGCGTGTCCGATATCATCGTAGTATAAAAAATTGGCTCGAATAATGGTTAAAAGACCCAATAGGTAAACGCCAAACACGAGGATCAGCGGCTTCCACAAGGAACGAAAATCAATTTCGGACAGACTATCCGCAAATTCTTGCTTCACCTTGCCAGCAAGCGCTCTTCCCGATGCGGTAAGTGTGCAATAATCGAGAAACAAAATTAAACCAATGCCGCCCAAAGCAAATTTTACAAGAGCATTGGACCATGAATCATACATGATGGTTTGTCTATGAAAGAATTGCATCGCAAATTCAAGAATCGTTCGCCTAACTTGCGGGAACAAAATGGTGATACAGAGGATAAGTCCAATAATCGATACGAAGATTATGCCGCTGCGTACAATTGCGATTTTCTTGTTTGATTGAATGAGAGCCATGTTTTAATGTGTACTTTTTTATTATGTAATGGTTTGCAAAGGTACGAAATTTTATTTTTTTTTGAAATATTAATTTGAGGCGCCTGAAAAAATCTTTTATGTAACCGGAGTAATATGCGAACTTTGCTCTCGAAGAGAGCCAACCTAACTAAGCAGTAGCCTCAGGCTACTGAATAACATGCATATATACTCCTCTGCCTTGCCTGCGTAGCAGGCAAACCTAATCTATCCAATCAAACAGATAACTATCATCATAATCAATCCGGAATGCTTTCAACAAAGCAATATATTCATCCTTGAAAGCCATTTTCTTATGATGATTATATTGGTTCCTAATGTAGGCCTTTAGACGTTCAATTTGTGATTGTCCGTAACTGAAAGCGCCAAATCCGGTTTGCCACTCAAAATGACCTTTTGCTAACCCGCATTCATTGATGTGACGACTTGAAAAAGATTTAATATCTCTAATTGCATCAGATACGGGTTTGCCTGCTACGCAGGCAAGGAGGGATATATTCGCTTGTTATATACAGTAGCCTGAGGCTACTGCTTAGTTAGGTTTGCTCTCTTCGAGAGCACAGTTCGCATATTACTCCGGCTACATAAAAGATTTTTCCGTTTCGGGCAACTCAAAATTATATTTCACCAAATTAATATTTCGCCTAAATTCGTAAATTTCATCTATCTTTGCATAAAAATATACCAAAATATGATCCCCTTCAACAAACCCTTTTTAACAGGTAAAGAAACCCAATACATCGAAGATGCCGTTCGTTCCGGAAAAATTTCGGGCAACGGCGATTTTACCAAAAAATGCCAAACTTTTTTTGAGGAACGTTACGGTTTTAAAAAATGTCTGCTTACGACATCCTGTACCGACGCTTTGGAAATGGCAGCCCTGTTGGCTGATATTCAACCGGGTGATGAAGTGATTGTGCCGAGTTATACTTTTGTTTCTACGGCTTTGGCTTTTGTCCGGCAAGGAGCGACCATTGTCTTTGCCGATAGCGAAGAAAACAACCCGAACATGGACGTCGAACGATTAGAAGAACTGATCACATCTCGAACTCGGGCGATTGTGCCGGTTCATTATGCCGGCGCAGCCTGCGATATGGATAAAATAAAGGCCTTGGCTGAAAAATACGGCTTGTTGGTGATAGAAGATGCAGCGCAAGCCATCGACTCGTTTTATGTAAAACCCGGATATGCGGCTGCTCCAAAGGCATTGGGTTCCATCGGACATTTAGCGGCTTTCTCGTTTCATGAAACAAAAAATATAATTTCGGGTGAAGGCGGAATGTTGGTTATCAATGATGAACGATTTGCCCGCCGGGCCGAAATCATTTGGGAAAAAGGAACCAACCGGGCCGAATTCTTTCGCGGCGAAGTGAATAAATACGGTTGGGTGGATATCGGCAGCTCTTTTTTACCGTCTGAAATTATCGCTGCATTTCTTTATGCGCAAATCGAACATTTGGATGAAATTCAAGAACGCCGTAAAAGACTTTGGAATCTTTATTATAACAGCCTCAAACCGTTGTCTGACAAAGGCCTTTTTCAATTACCCCTGATTCCCGATTATGCAACCAACAATGCCCACATGTTCTATTTAGTTTGTAACTCATTGGGAGATAGAACCAAACTAATTGAAAAACTCAAGGAAAACGGCATTATGGCCGTATTTCATTATATCAGCTTGCACAGCAGCGATTTCTATATAACTAAACACGATGGAAGAACCTTGCCGCGTTGCGACCGCTTTTCCGACTGCCTCGTGCGTTTACCAATGTTTTATGAGTTAGAGGAAGAAGTCATCCGAAAAATTGCGGAATTAGTGTCATGAAAAGCGTGTAGCAATTAAGTCACTCCTACCCTGCTCAATCGATCAGTATTTCAACTCAACCGCTTTATTCCCGTAATTACTCGTGTTCATTTGCACCCATATCGGACGAGCTTTACCCGGAGCGCCTATTGTAGCGGATAAATCAAACGAAAGATAGGTTTGAACAGGATAACCGGGGGGATCGGCGCCGGTATCGTGCGTAAAATACATCCGAAGCGTATCACTTCCTAAACGAGTAGAATCGATCAATAAGCCGATTTTATGCGCTTCGGATTTGAAATTAAGATAAAAGTGCATATTTATATAATGACTTCCCAACCAAACGCTTTCTAACCGGATCGGATCCGTTGCCGCCGATCGAATCACGGAATCATTCGTTAAAGATATTTTACCCGAAGAAATTTTAGACGAACCGTTAATCCTCACGTTATAACTATCTCCGGAATCGGTGGTCGAAAGCAAAGTGTAATTCAACAGAACCCGCTCGCCAAAAGCGTATGTTTTGAGGTTCTCGTTGGAAGTTGCAACAATCCGTTTCCCGTTATCCGACAAAAACTCATTTCCATTTTGAGCAGTCACTATTTCTACATAGTATCGATCATAACCGTAATCCACGGTTTTATCTTTGCATGAAAAAAAAATACCCACTGAAACAATGCAAACCATGCATCCGATTTTTAATTGATAATCCATATTTTACGTTTCGTCTGAATTCGACAAAAAGTTTTTAACGGGATAGGCATACATTTCTATTAACTTCTCGGTAAGAAATGGGATATCTTTATCCGGTAAATCAATCATATCCGATTGTCGTTGAATATATTGCTCAAAATTTTCGACCTCTTCGGCTGTATATTTATCCGAAAAATAATTTTTTCCCCACAGCCGGTCGTATGCGATGTAGTTTATCGGATAGAAATGATAGTTCCGAAAAATCTCTTTATCGATCATCGATGCTACCAGGGATGCTAATTCGTTTTTCCTCAAAGAACCGTCTAATTTCATTAACTCGGGATTGATTGGACGTCCAAATTGTAACCAAATCCTTCCTTTGGTTCCGAACAATCCGGTTTTCATATGGAGTAAATCGTCCTCTTTCGTCTTTTTAAACCCCGGATTGTCTCTTTTTTGTTGAAATTCCTGGGCTTTCAGATAATCGCAGGGGTCGTACTCATACGAAAAAGTAATCGGGGTCAAGTTTAATTCGGTCAGATTTTTCAAAAAGTTTTTATCACCGCCCATTGCCAACATTTTCAATACGCTTTCCTGAGTTCGATCGTTCGAATCTTTTGCCCGCCCTTCGCGTTGGGCAATCCAAACGGATTGATTTTTTTCCCGAATCGTATAGTGGATATAATCCGAGAGATGTTTTGAGTTTTCGAGTATTTTGCGTCCTGATAGGCTTCGCTTTACAATAAAACTTTTATTAAGCCGCACGAGATCTTTAATCCAATCGGTCAATAATAAATTGTCTCCAATCGCAATCTCAACGGTATCATAGCCGTTGCTTGTCAATAAAGAGCTTAGTATTGCCGCATCCAAAACAATATCGCGGTGATTGGAAATATAGGTGGTTGCCGTATTTTTCGATATACTTTCCAAATTCTTGCAAGTAAGTCCGTTCCCTGTCTTGTCGATTAAGTCAAAAACAACTTCTTTAATTAATAAGTGCTGAAAATCGCGCCGGTTATTGAATGTTCGCATCATTTGTTCGATCTGTATGCGTTTTTCTGATGAAAATAAACCATGAACGGCTTCCCGAAATTGCGAATTCTGCAGTAGTCGGTCAATAACAGGCACAACTTCATCATCATCATACGGACGAATATCATCAAATTCCGGTTTTTTTTCCATCGTATTATTCATTATTCACCCCTAAATCCCTTAAAGGAGACTTTTGATTCGGATTTACTTCTATGGGGTTTGGCATTAATTCATTTTCAATAATTTCAGTAAAGACTTCCCTGATATTCAAACCTGCAGCTTTGATTTGTTGCGGGATAAAGCTGGTAGCGGTCATTCCGGGCACGGTGTTTACTTCCAACATTCCGATTTCATTTTCAGGAGAAATGATGTAATCGATGCGAATAATTCCTTTTGCGCCGATCCAATCATAAATATTGGCAGTCAACGATTGAATTTTTTCGGTCATTGAATCGGAGATACGAGCCGGCGTGATTTCTTCGACGCTATTTGGATTGTATTTTGCATCGAAATCGAAAAATTCGTTTTTGCTGACTACTTCGGTAATCGGTAAAACTGTCTTTTTATCTTTGATTTTATAGCATCCGCAAGTTACTTCCATACCGGGCATAAAACGTTCGACAAGCGTTTCCGTTCCTTCTTCAAAAGCGTAGGAAATAGCTTTTTGCAGTTGATCGATTGATGTAACTTTCGTTACGCCGCAACTGGAGCCACTGTCGTTTGGTTTGACAAAAACCGGAAACCCCAATTTCGTTTCAATAGCGGCGGCATCCCACGGATCGCTTTTACCTAAGAAAACGGATTCTGCGGTTTTCACACCGAAACTTTTCAGGTATTGATTGCAGAAATATTTGTTGAACGTTAAAGCAGATGCAGAGACGCCGCAAGAAGAATACGGGATTCCCAGCATATCCAAATATCCTTGTAATAGTCCGTTTTCTCCCGGAGTTCCGTGGATGGTGATATATGCAAAATCGAACCTTTGTTTTTCCCCGTTTTGAATGAATCCGAAATCATTTTTATCGATCGGTATTCCCGATTTTTCATTCGTTTGAACCAACCATTGGTCTTTCGTAATCAGAACAACAAATACTTCGTAGCGTTCCGGATCGATGAACGATTGAATGCCTTTGGCGCTATTGAGCGAAACGACATATTCCGATGAATAGCCTCCGGCTACGATAGCAATTTTTTTCTTCATATTACAAAATTTCTCCATTTTTCTATCAGTTGATTCATATCGTCGGGAAGAGGACTTTCGAAAAACATTTCTTTTCCGGTTTTCGGATGAATAAATCCAAGTGTTTGAGCATGCAATGCTTGTCGTGGACATATCTCCATGCAATTTCTTATGAATTGTTTGTATTTGGCATGATGCGTTCCTTTCACTATTTCGTTTCCTCCGTAGCGTTCGTCGTTGAATAAAGTATGTCCGATGTATTTTAAATGAACGCGTATTTGGTGCGTTCTTCCGGTTTCTAACCGGCATTCGATCAAAGTTACGTAACCCAATCGTTCCAGCACACGATAATGTGTAACTGCCGGTTTCCCGTTTTCTCCGTCCGGGAATACGATCATCCGCATTTTATCTTTCGGATCTCTGCCGATGTTTCCTTCGATTCGTCCTTCGTCGTTTTTTACAATTCCCCATACCAAAGCTAAGTATTTCCTTTGGGTAGTTTTATTGAAAAACTGCAGCCCCAAATTGGTTTTTGCTTCGGGATTTTTCGCTGCGACCAACAAGCCGGAAGTATCTTTATCGATCCGATGAACCAAACCGAGTCGGGGGTCGCGAGAATCGAAATCCGGTTGATCTTTCCATCGCCAAGCAATCGCATTCACCAACGTTCCCGTATAATTGCCGTGACCGGGATGGACTACCAATCCCGACGGTTTGTTGATTACCATTACATCGTTGTCTTCATAAACAATTTGCAGAGGAATATCTTCGGGGATGATTTCCAATTCCCTGCGTGGTCGATCCATCACCACCGTAATCACATCGCAGGGTTTAACTCTGTAATTGCATTTGACCGGTTTATTGTTTGCCCGAATAAACCCTGCATCAGATGCCAAGCGGATGCGGTTTCTGGAGGCATGTTCGATTCGGTCAACTAAGAATTTATCTACTCGTAAAAGGCTTTGACCTTTGTCGGCGGTAAATCGGAAATGTTCGTAAAACTCGTCATCCGAATCTTCGGTAAATCCGGATTCTTCCGTTAAAAAGTCAATGTCTTTCTTTTCAATTTCCATGCTTTCAGAACCAAGTTTCATCCGAACTGACTTCACTCGAATCGATAGGATTATCTAAAAACAAATTTTCTTCGGATCCCGAACTTACCAAGAGAGATAAAGGGGTATCTGCAGGAATACGTTGTCCGGCTTCTAAAGACTTCCCTTTGCTTTCAATACCCAACACTAAATCCCGATAAACGCCCGGCACCATTTTTATTTCTATGTTTTCAAATCCTATGGATCGAAGCATAGCCATCGATTGGCGTTGCGATGAATCTTTAACATCGGGAATTGTAATTAATGGCGGAAGGAAAGAAACTATTTTTAAATAGATGGTTCGCCCTTCTTTTACTTTAGATCCTATGGATGGAATGGTCTCATAAATACTCCCCGGGGTTGCATTCTTTATAAACACCGAATCGATCACAGCAAAGTCTAATTTCTTTTGGATGAAAAACGGTTCTGCTTTTTCAACCGATAATCCCTTCACGTCCGGTATTTCCACAGCTTTTCCATGCCGAGTATAGATACTTAACCAGGATAAAACAATTATTATCAGTAGAATAGAAACAAGAATCAAACCGAACAGATTTCGTATGTAAATATTTTTCAAGATAGATCGTTTATCCATGTATTTATCATTTATATTCATGTTAAAAGAGCTTTTTACCACTGCACAAAAGTACTAAAAAGAATCGAACCAAATGCAAAAGGGAATAAACTTTCGATTTATTCCCTTTATAGTTCCGAGATTGAATTTCATCCGACGTATTCGTCGGATACAGATAATTTTTTCCGTCCTTTGGCTCTGCGAGATGCTAAAACTCGGCGTCCGTTGGCTGTTTCCATTCGGCTTCGGAAACCGTGTTTGTTTTTTCTCTTCCGGTTGGAAGGTTGAAAGGTCCGTTTCATGACTTTATTTTTATTTGTTATTTCTTACGATGAGAATCGGGATGCAAAGATAATACATATTTCCTGAATCTGCAATTTTTTTTTATTATGAAAGAATTTATATACCTTTGAGGGCATTTCAGTAGAATAAAATAATGAGCAACTCCCCAATAAAAACGCAAATTTCCTTGTGTGTGATGATGTTTATGCAGTACCTGCTGTTAGCAGTCTGGTGGGTGCCGTACGTAGCTTATCTAACCAATATAGGTATTTCCGGAAATTTAAAAGCATTGATAATGAGTTCAATGGCTATTGGTTTTATGGCTTCGTCTATTATGGGCGCTTTTGCTGATCGTTATTTTTCGGCGCAAAAAATTTTATCTTTTACCAATTTAATCGTGGCTATCTTGCTGGTTTGCGTAGGATTAACATCTAATATCACCTTATCGGTAATTCTCGTATTTCCTATTATGATTTTATATATGCCCACATGGAGTTTAACAGGCGTCATTGTGCTGAAAAACGTTCAATCGGAGCAATTCCCGAGGATTCGTTTGTTTGGGACACTCGGATGGGTAGCGTCAGGTTTGTTCAGTTTGGTATTTATCAGGGTATTCCAAGTAAAAGTTTTTGATGGCGGCACGCTTCCTTTTCTTTGCGGGAGCGGCATCGCATTAGTTGCTTCCATTTTGAACCTTACACTTCCTGATACGCCTCCGAGCGGAAAAACAGGTAGAATTTCTATCACCGAATTATTAGGTTTAAATGCCTTTACGATGTTTCGCGACCGAAATTTTCTGATTTTTGTTCTTAGCGCTTTTACCGCCGTTTTGGCTTATTCGCTGTATTATACCTTTGGAGCGGAATTTTTGCAAAGCCAACATTTTAAATACATTACAATTACTTTGAATTGGGGTCAAGCGGGCGAATTATTCTTTTTATTCATCACATCTATTGTACTTACCCGATTCGGATTCAAGAAAACGATGATTCTCGGATTGTCGGCTATGATTGCCCGTTATCTGTCTTTTTGGTGGGGAAGCGTTTCCGATACGCCGACTTTTTACATTGTCGGAATTCTTTTTCATGGAGTCATTTTTGGTTTGTTCTTCGTTACAGGACAAATCTATACCGATAAAAAAGCGCCCGATTCGTTGCGCGCACAGGCACAAGGCTTACTTGCTTTCCTGCTGTGGGGAGTCGGCCTAATAATAGGTAACTTTATTTGCAGCAATCTCATCACTGCTAATAAAACAATTGATTCAACAGGTGGCGCTGTCTATAACTGGCCGGTAATATTCGGCGTTATTTCCGTTTTTTCATTGATTGTTTTACTTTTTTTTATTCTATTTTTTAAAAAAGAAACATTATTCCTTAATCCTCAGAGTACAAACCATAGCAATCAGTAAATAATACGCCCAATATCACCAAACTGAATGTAAATCGACCTATAAATGCACCCTACTGTTTAAGAAATTTAAGAAATTTAGATACATCAATATAAGGAGAATAACGGAATCCTTTTCTCATATTTCCGTATTTATCAAATTCCCATACATGATCGACGGTAACCCCCAACCCATTCCATACATCGAAAGAAACTCCCGCTACAACCACGTTTTGTCCCGGAACAAACATCATCGAACTACGAGGAAGTTGGTTATATAACGATCGTTGGTAGGATCCATGCAAAATAATTCTATCGAATAAACGATAGGAAGCTCCAATGGTTCCCTCGGCAACGATATTGGATTTCACGGGCCAATCGGGCGCTACAACGGATTGAATATATGACAGATCCGGGAGTTGAGAAAGATTGATCCCTGCATAAAAATTCAAACTATTTCGCAGGAGCCGACATGGAAGGCGCCACAGCATCGGGAGCGCTACCCCAACTTTTGTTGGGTCTCGAGCCCATTTGGAAAACCAATTTTCCTCCTTTAACCAGATCCGAATGATTGATCCAAGGTTTATTCAAGGGTTCGCCATTCAGTGTTGCCGATTGAATATATTTATTTTGAGCCGAAACATTCTTTGCTTCGATCATAAAAGTTTTTCCGCTTCCTACATTGATTGTGACTTCATCAAAAATAGGACTACCGATGTCAAAAATAGGTCGTCCGGGACATTGCGGATATAATCCCATGGCATTCAAAACGTACCAGCTTGACATAGCGCCTCCGTCTTCATCTCCGCTTAATCCGAAAGGAGTTGTATCGTACCATAATTCCATAATCTGCCTGACTTTGTTTTGAGTCATCCAGGGTTGGCCCGCATAATTATACAGATAAGGAATATGGAAATCGGGTTCATTGCCTTGGCAGAACATTCCCATTAGCCCGGTCATGTCGGGAAATTGGGCGAGAAATTGAAGTTTGTCCATTCGATGTCCGGTTACAAATAATTCGTTCAACTTGGCGATGAATTTTTCGTTGCCGCCCATTAAATTGATTAATCCTTGAACGTCGTGCTGTACATGCCAGGTATATACCCATGAATTACCTTCCGCAAAATAGCCTTCGCCGGCAAACCCGCCCGAATATTTCGGATCGAATGGATCAATCCATTTTCCGTCGGCTGATTTCGGCGCCATCAATCCGATTTCGGGATTAAAAAGGTTTTGATAGCTATGCGCTCTCTTCATAAACAATTGGTAATCATCTTCTTTTCCTAATTCTTTGGCCATTTGCGCCAAACACCAATCATCGTAGGCATGTTCCAATGTCACCGAAACCGATTGGCGTCTGTGCCAGCCGTCAACTTCTTTCACCCATTCTTCAACGCCGGGCTCGGGAAGCCAGCGCACCTGATACGGTAATCGCTCGTATTTATCGATCGTTTCGTTCGGATTAAAATTCTTTCTGACAGGTAGAGCGGGATAAAAACCGTTATCGAAATAGCTTTGTTCCAATTCGGTGGTATACATTTCATCTTTCCAGGGAATCATGGTTGCTTCCATCGCATTTTTCCGCATTCCTTCGTATGCTTTTTTAATGTCAAAATCGCGCACTCCTCTGAAATAGGCATCCACAATCACTGCTGTGGAATGGTGGCCGATCATTGCTCCGGAGCTGGGTAGCCAGCCGGTTTCTTCATATCTTTTAATCCAGCCTTGTATGGTTTTATTCGTTTCTTCCGGTTTAATCAAGTCTTGCAACGGATAAGCGCATCGGTAGGTATCCCACACATTGCCCATCCGGAGTGCGCGGGTGCGATGAAGGGTGGTGTAAAACAACCGGCGCTGTTTTTCCGTACCTCCTTTGACCTTGATCAAACTCAATTCTTTGTTCCATTCTTCTTTGGCTTTGTCTTTTACACGGTCGAACGTCAATGTTCCGATTTCATTAGCGACAAAGTTTCGCGCTTCATCAATTCCCGTAGGTGATAAACCTATTTTCAATTCCAAAATTTCGTTTGTAGTGGATGCCGGATAACTGAGATAGAAACCGATGTTCGATCCCGAATAGGCTTTCGAATCAGGAATAATTGTATCGTTTTTCCAAGCTCCGTAGGATGCAAAAGGTTTGCTTAGTTCTGCATAGAAATAAGTTTTACTACCTCCGCCGCCCCTTGCTCCTCTTCCCTGCGTTGACTCGCCTGAAATAACCGCAGGGTCTTTACAATCAAAAGATGCGTTTCCGGATAAATTCAGTAATACATTGTGCGCTTCATTTTTGGGGAGAGCAAATCTGAAAAAGAAAGTATTTGCTGTAACGGTAAATTCCGTATTAACATCGGGATCTTCAAGCAACACCCGGTAATAGTAAGGTGTAGCTGTTTCCAAATCATGATCAAATCGTGAAGCATTTTCTGCTCTGCCGGTTTTCACTGCTCCGGCGCTTATCATCAAATTGCCTACGCCCAGTGGAAATCCGTATAGTTTATCGGCAAAGTACCAATCGGTCATTGGGGTAAAAGCGGGAAATGAACCGACTGCGCCTCCGGGAACTCTTATTACCGGGGTGGTGCCTCTTGTCTTTGGATTGATGGTGCCGATATACATGTATACCTCGTCGACCGGCGTTTTCTTGGATTCACAGTTGCAACTCCATAGAATGGAGCATAGTAAAAGCATCGAAAAGAATTTGAATTTTGTTTCCATGGCCTATTTTTTTTAATTTCAGGGTACAAATTTACTAAAAAGTTTCAAATAACGCAAGAATGTATGTTATTATATAAATTTGATTGATGATTTTAGCTTCGCTCTCGCTCCCGCAATGACGTGCAAAGGTTACTTTTAAGAAGACAGCCTCTTCACTCGGTAAAAAAGTAGCAAAATGTCAATCGGGTTTTGGGAGGAGAAGGAAATTTTGTATGGAAACATTTTTTTCGTCAGTGTATTGAGTTTATCTTGTACCATGAGTAAGTTCTTTCCGCAAAAGTAACTATTTTTTTTATTAAAAGTAAACATTTTTTTTATTAAAAGTAAACATTTTTTACTAAAAGTATTTTTATTTTCAATTTATTGAGGTTAC
>JGI20166J26741_12193362_pt1 | contig 18173 bp, 13 predicted proteins | sample TergutCu122P5_FD_26741 | JGI IMG/M metagenome (IMG submission 26741)
TACATTGAAGGACAGTAAAACTTCGAAACATGTATCTATTTTGTATCAGTTGTAAATAAATAGTTGCCACTATTAAAGTTCCAACCCTCGTATATTAGGCATACAGTTGTAATAAAAATGACCCTTAAATCTGTGATAATGCAACCATTTGCTACACTATTTTATTTTCTCACCTGAGGTGAGATAATGATGATGATGATGATGATGATGACAAAGATGACGACAATGAGACAATGACAACAAAAATAACAACAACCAATATTTTTTTCTGGTAGTACATAACCGTAAGTAGTACCAGCCTGTTTTCCTTTAAAGTAGGAAAATAGTCTATAAGTAGACTTACAGTCATCTGTTTTGCTTTCAAATACTGCCACATTTTTGCCAGAAAGAAAATATTGTGTACAGCTATTACATTTTCAACATCATTATTATCATGAACAAGACTGAAGAACAAGACAAAGATCCTCTTTAGAATGCGATTTTTTTTTTTTTCCCCAGAAAGTTATCCTAGTGGTGACAAAGTAAGAAAGAGGCAGTAATAGCAATTTTTGCACCAAGAAAAATTAAAAAATTACACTGTATCCTTCTCTAGTTTGCAGAACTACGAAAGAAAACTCTAAGCACACTATTAGCAAGGGTTCATAACCCAACCAAAAATAAGCAGTGGTTATCGACTGTACAGATTTTGGAGGTTGGTGCAAAAAATGGACGATAGTAAACTTCCGACCAAATAGAAGCATACATAGTTATATTTTCTCTTCAATTGCAGGTTATAGTATATTTCACACTGATAAAATCCATTTCTTCACGGTGTTGATGTGGCCCTATTATCCAGAAACATGGTACCAGCCCTGCATGTCCACCTTATGTCCACTGTTACATCAGCCTTGCAGTACAGGAGTTCTAGATGGCATCACGTGTAAGATACGGGCCCAAATGTTTGTGTCCTTTCATCAAAAGAATCTACAATTTACAGACACAGATATTTTCAACTTAACATAACTCACATTATGCTGTATGTCACCAACCAATGGCAAAAATCTGTCTCTCTTTATCAATGCACAGGCAGAATATTCACACACATCTGGAGGAAACTGCCACAAACAGAACACTTTCATTTCTTATGTATGATACTGCACAGCCTCAGCTATATTTTCTCCTAAGTCTATACCCCACAAACCTACTAGAAGCTAATAGTTTTAAGTATGTTTTTTACTTACTTTTTTCATTTGTTTGACTAGATATTGAGATGGGTTGTTTTGGAATGGATTGTAGGTTGGGATTACTAGATGTCAAGCGACCAGTAGCACCCACTGTCTGTTCCCTGAAACATGATAAAAGAACAATTAACAGTGGTCTGTATTCTTAAGATTGAACTCATGTACAATGTACAGCCATGCTAACTTCACAAGAACACACTGTCATCACAAATTAGTGATTAGAAATACAAGTCTGAATGACAAAACATTAGACAACTTTTCATAGTGCCTTAACCAGCAATTCTTAAATTACTGGTTCTGCCAGTGCTAATAAAGAACATAATGTGTATCCTGAAGTTGAAGGTTCCTTTAGAGCAAGGCCAACCTCCTGCATGACTATACAGTGTCATAAGCCCGATTTCGACAACATAAATCTTCACACTGCTGTGGAAACTGCTCACCTCATATAAAGACAGACCAAACAAAGTGACACGTGCTTGTATATTCTTCTAAGAGTTACTGACTCTCTCTCAGGTACAATGGTTTTGAAAAATCACCAAATGATCCAGGAGAAGATGATGAACAGGGGAGAGTAGATGGTAAAAACACAGCACACACATGCTTCTCACAAATGCCAGCAGATCATATTGTGTGTGCCTTTGCAACAGCAGCAAGCCACATGAACTGCTGGCAAAGGAGGTGAAGAGGCACAGGTGAAATGTTATATGACAGAATTGTCAAATATGTCCACTGGAATATCATATTCCTCATTGGTCTTTTATTTTCGGTTTTGTTCATGCTCTAGCATGTCAGGAATGCTGGTTCAGATATCATACCTGGGACCTACTAAATAAAAACAGCAGTGTTAACCACTTAACTGTACAATAGTAGGCTTGCAAAATAACCATATTTTATATGTGTGTGTTCCATTTCTGAAACAGCTAACTGACTTTCATGAAATGTGGTATGATGGATATACAGCTACAGATCAAAATTCATTACACCCTGGCCTTGTTTTATGCCCATTTGTTTTATGCCTTTTTTTCTTTAATGCCTCTTCTCAATATACACTAGTTTCTAACTTGTGCAATCTCATATTTGGTTTAATGCTCTTTGGCTGGCTGCATTCCACTATGCTAACCACTTATTGCTGATGGGTATATCATTTTTTATTTACGCCCACTTCTTTAGGAATGCAATTATGGCATAAAACAAGGGCTGGGTGTAAAAATTTTAGGACATAAAACATGCAGACACAAGTTACATCTACATCATATAGTCACTTCATGCAGAAAATAGATAGAATTTGTAAAATGAAATGCACTTACCAGGTTGTAAAGATGTAACTTCCTTTGGTGTGTTGTAACATTCCTGTTATGTACGTAGAGTCCAATTTGTGTAAGTGCCGATACTCCAGCACTATTCCAGGCAGAGGATGGTATGGCATCAGTAATTTGAGCTGCCAGTAAGACACGAACAGGCGATGAAAATGAAAAAACAAGCATACAATGTTCCACACTCAAATTTTTCATGGTACCACTGATTGCTACCAGCCATCAAAGAGTAAACCATTCTGTTACCATCATTCATCAGTGAAACACCATGTATGTCCATTATATTCTCAGTTCATTCCATAACATACAAACCTGTTCACAAATAACAAATAAACATCCAAATGGCTTCATGTTACGATACAAACTGCTCATTATTTTATTCTAAAATTATTTCATTTCTGGGGAGGGCAAAATATGGCCCATGGACATGAAACCACATATCTTGATGTTAAGATGTTACTAACAATTAATATTGTTACACTTTACCATATTATAATAGTCCATGGATAATATCAGAATTGCATAAAGCAATAAAGTAATACAACTGTCACTTTTTTGAGATTACACATCCCCACTGTGCTTTCAATTACAGATATACTGTCTCAAGAACAGTCATACATAACATATCAGCCAAAACATGTTGCAGAGCTGAAGCTTAAGATTTAGCGCTGCTGAAATATTCTTCTAGAGTGCAGAATGATTTAAGATGGGAGATATTTACCTAAGTCCAATTTTAATCTTATAACATCACAAGATAATTTTTTTTTATGTTGGAGGGCGACTATTAAAAATTTTAATGCCAGAATAGTAAGCCCCTTTCTGATACAATGATAGGTTAGCCTGAGGCTGATAAAGGTTAGAATCTTGCCTAATATTAAAACTGTGTACACGTATTTCTGAATTAACATGGAAAATATTCTTGTTGTTCACAATGAATAGCAAAAGATAGAGTATATACTGAGACTAACAGTAGTACCTTAAATTTTTGTTAAACAGTCCTCTGCAGGAATCCCTTGGTCTTAACCCAGTAATGACTGTGTATGACTTATTTCAAGAAAGTATAGCTGCAATAAAAACTGTCAGTTTTACAGAAATGTAAATTTCTTTGGTTTCCAGTACATGCATAGTATGTAGTGTATCTCAACAGGTATGGTTCACATCCTTAACCTTTGCTATCCAGTAGATATTAATTCTATACACATGAAACAAAAGATAATCTGTCAAATTTTAACTGTGCTGGTAGTGAAATTTAGCATGAGTCTGATTTGCCACATTGTGTATCTACACCTTACACAAGGGAACTTATCAGCACTTTCATGGTATTACACAGTGAGAATAAAATTGAGGTAAAATTTAATGTGTGTCTATATACATAAAGACACTTCTTGAAATGACAGTACTGCTCACACGTAAGATACTGCTGCTATTGCTCACCACTGGTGTTGAGGTAGACTTGGCCCCACGTGCCAGAGTGGCTTTTACTTTGATGCTGGCTTTCTGGTCCAACTTCAGATTCTCATACAAGATCTGACTTAGCTGCGGCACCGAATTGAGTTGGAAGTGTTTCCCAGCTGCTTTATATGCTGCATCCTTAAGCTTATCCATTTGGCCCTACAAACAACACAGAGTGCACAACCTTTCCACATGCTGCCGTTCTTGTGGTGATTTGGTTCTCCATCTTTCTACAGCAGCGTACTAGCACAGGCTCATTTTCTTTTGCCTACAGGTGTTCAAAGCAGAATGTACTTGTAGTTCACGAAGTCCTCAGTTGTATACATTGCAGTTTATTTTGTTTGTGGTCTGCTTAAAAATGTCGACTACAGGTTTACAATACACTAATAGAAGTAACATGGCCTGTAGTATAAGTTAATACGACTGAAAACTGGAACTAACAAACTTTTATGAAAGTCTCTTATATATACATATATATGTATGTGCTTAAACTATGTTACAGAATGGTAAATGGATAGACATGACCATGAAAAATTTGCTTACAGTCCGCCGAACTAAGCTATGAGATGACATAGTAATAAATAAATAAATACACAAACTTTAATACCAAATGACCCACACAAAAAGTGTATTACTGGTCATAAAATATCTGCTTCATCTTACTTTACAGTAGTTGTTTGAAAAAGTTTTCATGTCAGTAAATTATTGGTGAAATGCATGCAAAAATTCAGGTAGGTATTCACATAACATGGGTGCTATTTTTTTTTTTTCAATTTCAACCAAAACTGGAAATGCCTGATAAATATTTGTGGAACTCTCTCATATACAATTCTGGACTAATATAATAAGTCCATTGGTATAGTAGTTTACAAACAGACAAACATAGACACACCCAAATAAACATTAGGGTCCCATGAGGCATTAGTTGTTTATCAGTAAACAGTTCCTAGAACATAATTTTTGTATCATTCTCGGTGTTGTGAGATATCATATTCTGTACTATTGTCTGTGTTTAGATTGTCCACAATACATTTCTGACTTTATTGCTATTACTATTTGATTTTATGAATGTTAAAACCCAAATGTTGTAATACATGATCCACAAACACCCAGACTAATAAAGAATAAAGCAGAAGTATAAGATACAAAAGATATATCACAGCCCTTATAAATTAGTCTCCTCACAAGTCTAAACACTTCCATTAATAATTATGCCAAAATAGGAAATATTTCTTTGAAACTTCCTGAATACCTTTTGCTCATTGCCATCATATTCTGCTTAGAGAGACAGAAGTCAATGAGACAACTCAGGAGAACAACATGAAACTTGGTAGAACACTGCTTTACCTTTAGGATATCAAGTACCAGTGCATTTGCTGTGATGCAGGCCAAATATTTGGCTCTTTCCTATGAAATGTGTCTCTGCTATGTCAGTCAGCTGCAATATGGAGTACCTGGATAACAATCTTGCATTCAGGAACAAAATCTGTGTCCATATCCACCAAGTTTGTTACAGAAATGAGGAGTAAATCTCCGCTGTATGTACAACTATTTGTGTGATGTACATACATACATACATGCATGATTTAACTCTCAGAAAAAGAAAGAAAAAGAACTGAAATTACAGTTCTGTTAACAGATATTCAGAGAAAAGTTTCAAGGGGTGTCCAACTTATAGTTATACAATAGAAATCCATACAAGAAATCTGTGTGTCAGACCATACACACACATACTTGTGACCCAAGATTCAGCACCTCTATTTCAATCCATTTAATGGAGATGATACACTCTCTTAGGGCTCTTTGCACACTGCTGTACCTCTTGTTGAATGTATGGTGAGTTACAGGGACAAATACAAGCAAAACTTCCATCAATGCACAGTGCCTCTGTGCTGTGACACTGCTGCACTTAGTCACTAATATTATCATTGTGATATCAGCACAAGCAGTATATCACAATGCATGTGTCAGACTGAAATATGCAAATTTTGTATTATTAATCTGTTAGAATAGAAATGCTTTTCCTCAACACCATTAAACAAACAAACAGACAAACAAAGTAACTAACTAACTCAATGTAGCAGAGTCCTTCTTAAGAAGTAAGAAGACCCACAGCTAGTCAAGAAATTCCCCACATTTTATGGAACTAAAATTCATTTATGTGTTTACAATAGCCCACCACCTGTCCCTAAACTGCACCAAATCAATCCAGTCAAAGTCCCTACCCCCTTCTTATTTAGTGAAAATTCATTTTAATATTATCCTCCCATCTATGCCCACATCTTCCATGTGGTCTCTTTCCCTACAGTTTTCTTGCTAAAACCCTGTATGCACCTACTCTCTCCCCCATACTACCCCACCAATCTCATTCTTTTCCCTCATTGGTGAGGAGTACACATCATGAAGTTTTTTCATTATGCATTCTCCTCCAGTCCCTTGTTATCTCATCCCCCTTAGGCCCAAGTATCCTCCTCAGCACCCTATTTACAAACACCCCTCAGCCCATGTTCCTCCCTCAATGTGACAGATTACGTTTTGCACCCATATAAATTACAAGCAAAATTACAGTTCTGTATATTTTAATCTTCATATTTTTTGATAGCAAACTGGCAACTCCATTAGCCTACATAACTGAAAGTGCACTATGTGTATTTTTGTATACTCTTAAGTGTGATGTTTTGTATGTGTAATGAGTCTTAACACAAGGAATTTTTAGTACATGTACTATTTTCCATTGTTTGTGGCTGAAGGCTTGAATAGATGCCAAAACCAATCTCGAAATGGTGGTAAAAAGGAAAATAGAGTACCCATACTGCAAATTAGATTAAGGCCATCCTGTCCATAAGCCAGCACTGAATATTACAATAACATTAAAGAATACTCTTCCTATTATTTTTCGTTTACCTCTAAGATGTTTTCCATTTCTTTCAGTCGTTCTTTGTCAACACAGATTCCTCGAAGTTCCATAACTGAAAGTAAATTTCATATCATTAAGAATATCAAAATCCAAAAAAGACACATACTTTGTTGTTGTGTCTGATATGCAATAAATTTTGCAATTTAATAAAACAGGATGTTACATGGAGTAACCTGTGGAGTAATTTACACATTTGTTGCAACTGACTACAGGACTTTCTATTAATTTCAGTAATGCCTGTTGAATTTAGAGTGGAGAATATGGAATGATGATCAGTGCAATATATTATTACCCCCTTCACAGATATAAGTAACTGATTCAGATTCTCAAATTTATACTGTATGGCTGGTGTGTTAACTTGCACCACATTGCAGTAGGAGTGCAAAGCCTGTGGATTGTAATTTCTGTGAGCAGGTACTTTTTCTTTACTGTAAAAGGCCCAAACATAGCCAGTATAAAAATTAAAGCAATTAAACTAGGATACAATCCTCAGAATACCACTAATTTTGGCAATTTATCTGCAACCATACAGAAACTGATCAGCATGGCACTTATCGCTGTTACCAGCCTTGATGAAACCAATTAATTTTGAAGACTACTGTCTTCTCATGCATGGTATCATATAATCTAGTAGATCTATACTGATGTTTTCAAGGTTGCTATAGTGATGATGAAGAGAAGCATGTTCCTCTGGTATGTCGGTACACATCTGCCAGACTACATGGCAATACACAGTAAGAGGTGCAAAGCATGCCATCCTCAATTTAACTCTTTTTTGTTTTCCACGTAATGCTCTGTGGTCCTTTAACACTTCTCTCAGTTCATGTAGTGTACCATTTACAGTAGAATGAAGGTACTAAGTCAGCATAGTAACAAACCTGCAAGAATAGGCACAAGTTTCATTTCCATATCCAGAAAGATTTGCCACAACTCTTGTTCTTTCAGTTGGTGGTACAATTTCTCTGTCAGATTTGAGAGCAGTTGCAGCTGATAACATGCTGTAGTTTTCACATTCCAAGAAGCGTTGGGCTTTCCCTGATAAATCAGACAATTTGTGTATTGTTTAACTTTATCAATAAGAACTGAACCTAGCAGTGACAACACAAGTTTACAAATATACCAAGGATTAGTCATTTACAGGGGTATGTTACAAAGTGTACATAAAATCCTCCTTTTACCCAACTCTTGAACTGAATCTCAAGTGTCTATTTCCATTTGTCTAGGCTAATAACTATCAGCAGTATATCTGTTGCAATGAGCAACAGTGCTAAGCACTTTACATTCATGTTACCGTGCATCATAATAGATTTCTTTTTAAATAACAAACCAGATGCACTAATTATCCAAATTTATTCTGTTATAAAAGTATACATGTTTCGGGCATCCTCTCTGCCCATCACCAGGAGTTCTCTACTGTACATTTGGCACTGGTAAGTTTCATGCAGTTCCATCCAGACTCTGCTTGGAAACAGTCATCAAAAACCTGCATGAAACTTACCAGTGCCGAATGTACAGTAGAGAACTCTTGATGATGGGCAGAGAGGAAGCCCGAAACATGTACAGTTTTATAACAGAATAAATTTGGATAATTAGTGCGTGTGGTTGGTTATTTAAAAAGTGCTAAGCACTGTTTGTTTATTAACCATTTATCCTAGCTTGGTAAAACAGTAGAATTCAAAGGGCCCTCTCCCTTCTAACACAGCAAAACACAATAAATTTGTCATCTAAAACTAAATAACTGCAAAGAGATCAGGGTGACAGCAACATACAAATAGTAAAAATAACCTACAAGAGTTAGTGACAACTGTGATTTCTCAGTCTTTGTATAAAGTATGACTAAACATATCTTACCATCTGAACACCCACTGCATGTACAGCATCAGCAAAGTGACCAGGAGGATGATCAGGATCCAAAAGCCAACACCCCACTTTTGGATCCAAGAGAATCCACTTCAAGCATACTGTAATAATCACTGAATATCTAAACTGTTTTAGAACACAATGAACATACATTATTAAAATGAAACACTCTAGCATTACACTTCCTTCCTTCATTTGTATGTACCTTTAAGAATGCTACCTCTCCTATTGTGTGTTGTTGCATAAAACAAACATATAACAGGGAGCTCAGGTATGTCTATTCATCTGTGAAACTTTTGAAACACATTCTGTACAACGAAGTCATAGCAATATTTATTTAAAAGTTTATATTGTACCCATTTATCACACAAGTGACAATAATGTTCAATTTTTAGAACACTGGAATAAGTGATTGTGCATTTCATGCAAAGCATTATAGCTGACTGCTTGAATGCAAGGCCACTAGAGTATGTATGTGTCAAATGTAAATAGTGAACATTCTCGTGAATTCTTTCATTTGCTTTCACATTTCAATTATGGATATTCTAAATTAGTAGCATATAAACATGTATTGTCCAGCTTTTATGCTGTATTCTTAACACCTTAATTCTGAAGTAGATTCAAAACATACTACTTCATTTAAATTAAGGAGTAAACTAATTTACTAATAAATAACACATTTACTTGGACATGATCCATCAGATGCAGGGCAGTTAGATCTGCTGCAACCCTGAGCTTTGAAATTTAAAATCTAAGGTTGTATATGTGCACTAACTAACATGGCTGATGTTATCACTGCTTCAACTTCAGAAATGCTATGGGTGTTTAAATCAACTTCTATTGATTGTGAAGTGTTAGTGGTCTTAGTGTGTTTGTGAATTGAAAACACATGTAAATCTGACAAAACAATAGCATTTTTGAAGCCAAAGTCTAAATATTCTTTTATTAAGATTTTATTACAACCTGTTCTTGTGTATTTATATTATAATTCAACAAACTACACTGATTAGTTTTACATAACTTATTATTTACATTACCACATCTTCAACATGTTTCAGCTTCTAGTATGCCATTATCAGGGATACGTATATAAGTGAATACAGTGTCTTCACTTTAGATGTAAACTTGGAAATATAGCATCACCACATGGGAAATTTTAAAACATCTAATAACATCCCATAGATGCTGGAATGCTAAAATTAAATGCCTATTTCTGTGTATGTACAACTGAATGCAATATGCAAATTTATCGCCACTTTTATTTTATATGTTTTAATCTTCAATTTCATTCATTAATATGACATCCATACACATACTCAATAATAAAAAATAACACAAACTGTAATAAATATCAAATATTTTACATCTATGGCTGTCATAATTTATATACAAAGATATGCATTTATACTACCCATCTCAATGTAACTGTATAATCAGATACATGTATTCTCTTATATACACCTCTCTGAAGATGGATTATTAGAAAATAAACGAGTTGGAGATTTGTCACTGTAAATAATAAGTTACATAAAAAATGATCAGTGTATCGGGTTGGCTTCTAATAAATAATTACTACACAATACATGGAAAATGCAAAATGTTAAGACTATTCTTTTATTCCTTATGATAATTATCATACACTGATTTTTGTATGCATCCATTAGCTTGAATTAGTCACCTTGTTCAGTCTCAAAGCCATACTTGTCAGTTAGGAAAATAATCAATTCTTGCGCTTCATAGCAGATTTTTCTACATCGTGCACTCAACAACAGTGACAGAAAAGCTCTGGAACAGAACAGTTTCTTGTATAAGTTACCTGATAACAGGCTCTCTAGCTCGCCATGCATATGCACACACATGTTGCAGTAAAAACATAAAATCTGTTACTACCAGCTGTCACTAGAAAAATTGAAACACCTATGTAAAGTAGGAAGACCCAGTATACCCTAGTATGTAGTAGAAATTACTACAGAGTTGGGAAAAACTCAATCTGAAATCGGAAGACCTATTGTTTACTGTTCTTTCCAGTAACAGTTAGTTACAATTAAAAAAAAAACACACACACACACAAAAACATTTCATTGATGAAGCTGTTTATTCGTTAGAAGAATACTTGAACATCTAATGCAGACTCATGATGTGAGGCCTGATATGATGATATGAAATGTTTTTCCTTAAATATATTAAATTATTATATCTTCACTCTATCAATTTTTTAGAACGACAGTAATTTTGCATTTACTAATCATTATTCTTTATGTTAAGTAACAGTTCTTAGTGTAACACTTTAAATCTATTTGTACATGTGTATTGTGTGTGTATATCGACTGATAATCATTAATCATAAAACATTTTTTAATGACATATTTCATATCAAATGCCCCTGATGCTTTTGGGATTGATGAAATGTAATATATACGTACGTACGTATGTATGTATGTATGTATGTATGTATGTTCACATCATGCATCTACAAGTAGTTATTGTTGGTTTCTGTAATCTTAGATGTATATCCCACATTGGAGGATTCTGTTCTGGGATATGATGCTGCGTCAGTGGGTAATCAGATGCTAGCGTTCTGTGGCAACATACTGTCATATTTAACGGTCAAAAAGTCAAATCCTCTTTGGACATAGGACATTAAAAATAAATAATTTTGTTTTTCTAAACTATACAGGGTTGCTGATAAGTCCTTAGCCTGACCTACTTCCTGATGTATTTTGTTTGATGGTGAGAATATTTCGTTTGATGATAGTCTTGTTATATATATAAATAGTACTAATATTTCTCCAATTATGATTATAAATAGGATACGAGTATATGAAAATCAAAATCATCTGTCACTGTAACTTGTTCCTTCCTGGTCAGACTAAGGACATGTCAGCACCCTTGTTATATTTGTTGCAGTGTTACAGAGAAGGATGAACTTGTAACCTCAGTCACATCCATTTCTTACAAAACTGTTGTCAAATTTTAAACACTTCTAATTACTTTTTTAAACACTCATATTCACGTATGTTCCCTATATTATTACTTGTATATGACTCATGGGTTAGATAATGTTCATGTAAATATGATTTTTTAAGTATCCTGTGGCCAATGTTCATCTGTCACACTGGAAACCAACTCCAAGACAGCACGCAGGTGAAACCCAGAAGACCACAGTCCATATGTTTTATCTGATCTGTGAATGGAAGTCTTCTAAAAAGGTGTGAGTGACAGACAGATAGTTTGGAATAAGTATGGGGCATGAATTATGATTGGTGTATGACAGTTACAGTTATAGTTCAGCTGCATATTTGTAGAAATAAATAAATACTTACTGTGGCATATTATTATTTTTCCAGTGATTGTCACTGACATTTAAGTAACAGAAAACTGTGTTGCCTGGTTGCATTTTCACAGCCAACATTAGCCCTTCAGGAGTGCAATGGGCAAATTTTGAGATTTCACTGGGTTTATTCAGCTGGCTGAACCCCTCCCTAGGAATACACATTGAAACATATTGCTCTCAAACTCTGATTAACTATCAAGGCAATTAGAGATTTTACCTCTGCTGTATGAATATACATTTTTGTTAATGCACTTCACCGTAGGTAACCAAGAAACATTTCAAGCAAGTTCAGCCATACACAGTATTAACACAAAGAATAAATACAATCTATGCAGATCAACTGCAAACATCTTGCGTTTTCAGAAAAGTACATAGTAAGCGGGCATCAAAATTTTCAATAATTTACCATGCAGTCCAATAAGTCTGACAAATGTAAGGACTCAATTCAAAGCAACATTAAGAAAACACTTAAATACACACATCTTTGGTTCTGTTAATGAATTTACAATTTTTAAAAAACGACTCATAATCCTTTTATGAGCCGTATATAATGAATTTGATGTAACATTCGGATACAGTATGTGAGATGCTTACAATGCTTTTTTTGTTCATATTGTGTATTTTTACAACATATTCTACATTCTATTGCCACTTTTACTCAAATTTGTACATACACATAAAACATCAATTATTTTTCGATAAAACATATTTATCTATTAATCTTACCTATACAGAATGGTTAGGCCTATTTCCAACAGGCCATTCTCTTGCACTTTGGAAGTAATGTCATAAAATGAATCATCATTTAGAGTAATAATGTTGAAATCTTCACATTTTTCCACCTGTGCTTCAATTTGTTCTGCATTCTGTGAACAGAACACAAACACACACAAAACTAATAAAATTACTTTCTCCCTGTTTGTGTTACATGTTAAGTTCACTCCCAGCAAGTCCAGTACAGCTTACTTACTACACAAGCATGTCAGCACAATAACATCTTATCCCGTGATAACTGTCTATTATATGCTTATCAATTTTGTCTACCAATATTCCTCATTTTGTCCCCAAGACAAATTTCTGCTAGTTTCCCATTGAATAATAATAATAATAATAATATACTTTGTTCACATTATTTCCATCAACTTAGTTTGGACTCTGCAACCATTGAAATTTAGCCTCCTTCCTTTGATCTAGTAATTCTGACCATAACTCTCACAATCATGACTTATGCTGCTGTATCTGACAACTATCAGGACAACCCTTGGACAAAGCTTTCATATTCACTCTAATATTTCTCAGATCTTCCTGATGTTTATCTTAACATTCAAGACTTCTCCAGCTGTACCGTTAGACTAATATGGTAACCTAATACTCTTTTTAAATTTTAAGTTTAAAGTTGTTTGTCTACAGCAACATCCAAACATAAAACCTTTAAAATGGGATAGCAAATACATGACCAATCATAAAATATAATGGCAGTATCACCTAAAAATACCAATCACCAGAGTTGTTCACTTGGCTATGAATGACTATAAATTCTGACGTAATCATCTAAGCTTTGCCATGGAAGCTAGTCATAATTCTTGGAAGATTAATGAATGTAATCCATGTCTCTCTTAAAATTAGGCAGACATACTGATGGCTCTCATTGACAAACATCTGGCATAAATAACCACAGTTACAGCAAGGTAGAAAAAAGCCGCAAACAAATAAATACAAGGAATCATAAGTGAATGGAATTACGATGCTTACACCACTTCAGATTTGGCACTTTTTAGGCAGTAGCTTTTAAATGCACACAGTGTACTTATGGGAATTCTCAAAATTACGTTGCAGTTCAACATAAAAGCTGTCTTTTGTGTTACTGCTTTTATTCTCAGTTGGGACACAAAAATTCAGAATAGTAAAAGGAGATCAATTACCTCATTGTGTGACATAAGACATCCTAGCACTAAAAAACTGCACCCTCTTGGCTGCTGTTAAATCATATGTTGTATCAGAGACTAAAATTCATATACAAAAAATTAATTTAAAAATATGAACACATGCACAGATGCACAAGCATGTGTATGCAGATACACCTACACACAAAATGGTTTCTGTACAATCTGAATTGAAAGTTGTGGTGAAGGGGCTATTATTTCTTCTTCATCTCTTTGAGGTTGAGGGCTCAGATCTCAAACTTGATAGCGTTTATCCAGACCGAAGATATTTAGTCATCACAGTAGTAATTCAGGCACTGGTATCTCATTGAAACCAATCTTACTAAACTGATTTCAGTTTGAATCACATACTGCAGCAGCCTGCCACTAGAGCAACACAGTAGTAACATACGTAATGTTTACCTAACATACAAACATTTTTAACGAACACACCATATTAGACCTGTCACTGCTGGGACAATGCAGAGATGCAACATGCTCTTAACTAATAGGAAGGTTTGTTAACAGGCTTATTCTTGGTATTTGCATGCCAGATAAAACCTATAGACCAAATGGCAACATTTAATAAACATACCTCCTACTTGGAAAACAAATGCTTTTGTTAAGATGCACAGAAAATTGATATACATTTCAATTACTCAAAATTTTTACTTGGTATGTGAAGGTTTCATGAAAATAGGTCATATATGCTGAGGAGAAGCTAAAATATTTATACAACTATATAAGATACTGCAGGCTAATTTGGCAATCTGATAGGACCATCAACCATTAATATACTGAGGTGAAGGATATGTTTCTTTGTGTACCTGCTTTCCTTCAGAAGGCATCTTCTTGAATGGAGCCTGGAATATTGTTTTCCTTGCATTCCTGCCACCTAAAACACATGTGTTGGCAATCATATCTTTCATATTCACAGTTGAAGATGCTTCTGTTTTTGAAATGTTTATGGGCACCTCAGAGTATGCTGTTTGCTGATCAGAACATAATGTGCCCTTCATCTTTCCTGTCTTCTGAAACACTCCAGGTACTTCTAGTTTTCTTTTCATCGGCATGTAACGTGTTCCTCTTGAAAACTCGTTTTTAAATTCCTGTTCTTCCACAGTAGAGGCTTTATTTGACTGCTGTCCAACAGGTGGTAGAACTTCTTCCTTGTACTGTGATTGATCTAAAGTCTCTAATTCCTTGGATGATTCTTGTGTTTTTAGTTCAATAGTTTTATGTGATCCATGAAAAAACTGTATTTTTTGTAAAGTTTCAGTTGCATTGCTTTGAAAGTCTGCCACATTGAAAAGACAATTTGGGGAAATTTCTGTATCTTGGTTGCTTATTTTATAGTTTCCATCTTCAGCAACTGGCATTTCTAGATTTTCGGTTTCTACATTATTTGTATGCCCCACATCCTGAGAAGAGACACATTCACTCAAATGTTCATTTATAAATGTAAATGTCATCAAGGGCTGCATCCTGCTACTGGGACATTTTTCACATAATTCGCTCTCAAAATTGTTGAAATCATCTTCCCTAAACTTTCTGGGACTTTGAGTAACTGCTTCATTAAGCCCTGCCTCTATGGTTTCAGACTGAGTAGCAATATTTTGTAGCGTATCACTGAATACACTGTCATTACTTATGCTGAACATATCACATGAAAGTACTAGTGGTTCCTCATTGGTATTCATTTCTGTACCTTTGTCATCGTAACAACCTTCAAGAGGCCTCTGTGCACCTGCACATTGTAATGTTAAACCCGCAGAGGTTTTGTGAGTAAGATTATGTAGCTGATTCTGTGTTTTCAACAGGTCCTCAAATGAAATCATCTTAAGTCCAGAAGTTTCAGAAACATTCACAAGGTAATTCATTTGCTCCCTCTTCTCTTTTTGTAGATTTGTTCTGCAAATTTCTGTGACCTTATTCATTTGATCTTCATACGGATGATGAGACTCTTCATTTTGGATGTACTTGTTCTTTTGGTACAAATTTTCCTCAGTGTTACATTTAAACAGTAACATACATTTCTGTGACTGATTTTCATTAGATTTTATATCAAACATTGGACAAACGGCATGTTCTTCATCTTGGCAAATAAAGGTAGAATCTGAATTATTCATTTGAAGTCTGGACTTAGGTACGTGTGCTGTCACTGTTTCACTTAGTTTCTTAAGTTGATAGCCTGGCTCTTCTAGAATTGTGTTATTATCTGTTAGCTGCTCCATATCTGATGCTAAGCTTATGTCTCTGTTAGAGACAGAAAGGTTTTCTCTGTCCAGCTGAAGACTTTGGAGTACAGCAGTATTTCTCCATTTTTCAGATGCTGTGTTGGTTGCCCTTGAAATTATCAAACAAAGTTATAATTATTTACATGATTTAAAAATGTACAGCAAATTTTAAAGAGGCATGTTTCATATGCACATATTCATAAAATGAACAATGGTGCATTCCTATACTGTAAAACTCCAAGAAAATTGTAAAGCTCCAGGATAGCTCAGTTAGTGAAGTGACTGCCTATGAGGTGGGCAGATGGAGTTCTGATTCCTGGTAGTGCCTGGATTCTTCAATTTGCTACCAATTCCACACAATCCACATGCAATTTCTTATCCAAACAGTGCTGGAGACTCCATGGAAAAAAGCAGACAGAGTGTAAAGCTAAACTTTCATGTTCACATCCACTAAACTGTAGTCTACAAAGTGTGCAGCTCTACATGCACCCTCACTAAATGCTTAAATGATGTCTCCTTACCTTACTGCACACAGGTCTATGACAGGCTCTGACACAAATGGAATCCTGCATGTGGGAGAGGGTTCCTCAGATATACCACCTATTTGAAAAAGAGGAAATATATGTAATTGTTAATATTACATTCTTCTGGATTGTGACACCATGCAGTTTGGTAGGCGTGTATCAGAATTTCAAGAAAAACTGCATCTCCACTTCGAGGTAAAGAAGTGCTGGTTCCAGTCTACAAAACTATATTACATCACACCCCAGAACATAATCTTAATTTCAAATTTGGTGATTATCTCGTATCACAAATTTGTTGGTTAGGAATGTTAACAAATCCCTTTCATATTCAGGCAGTTGTTGGATCAAACCCAAGGACCAATATTCCAATTGGATATTTAGAAAAGCTACAATTCAGGGGTTCACTGACACCCCAGGTTCAAAGACAGTTTTAGAAATGCTTACAAACTTCTGAACTTCCAAGAAATGTCACATGGTAAGGTACAAAATAATCTGCAACACACTTTCTACTTGAGACAAAGAGTTTATTTTAAAACTATTGATATGGTATGTTTATGCATATCAAATCACCATGTTACACTGGGCATGTACTCTTTGCTAATCATTTCAAAAGGGAAAAGTTACTTTATTGTGCTTTGCAAGATAACTATTACATTAACTTTGTTCATGTTGGTGTGTCAGACTACCAACAGTGGAACATTCCAACTGTTATGAATGTTTTAATCATACAAGAAATTCAAATATTCCCTCTTGGGCTAATTAAAATGTCTGCAACTAGTCTCCAGGATGAGAAATGTGCAATGACCACAGGAACAAGAATTTAACTGCCAAATTCGCTTTTGGGAATTTTTTGTTTATACATGCTACTCGTTGTCTAAGACATGCTCCATATAAACAAGAATGCCATCCACTCCAGTACAATGTTTAGTGTAGAGGGTATGGCTTGTAGAACTAACAACCTTGAAGTGACATGCAGAACTGCACATAAACCCCATTAAAATTAACATTTAAAATCATATGTATAAAATATATGATTTTTTGTGTGCAAATATCTTTAATATCAACACCTCATCACACCACAACACAATTCAACCAGTCAACCCACCATACAGAAAGATGATTACTTACTTACTTACTTACTCCATGGAGCAGAGTCCTTCTTGAGAAGCTAACTAGTTCTGCAGCTAGTCAAGAAATTCCCCGCATTTTTGGAACCTGAAGGTTCATCACCGTACCCACAAGTGCCGGCCACCTGTCCCTATCCTGAGCCAACTCCATCCAGTCCTCGCAACATCCTCCCACTTCCTGAAGATCCATCTTAATATTATCCTCCCATCTGCGTCTGGGCCTCCCCAGTGGTCTCTTTCCCTCAGGTTTCCCCACCAGAACCCTAT
>JGI20166J26741_12194473_pt1 | contig 18170 bp, 11 predicted proteins | sample TergutCu122P5_FD_26741 | JGI IMG/M metagenome (IMG submission 26741)
GGGGGGGGGGGGGCGGCGGCAAAGAATCTCGGAAGCGAGCAGCTGCAAATACTTAGGAATAATCTTTCGCAGCGATTTAAGTTGGGCTGATCAGGTTAATCACACGGTACAAAAAGCCTGGAAGGCGTCTCATTTCATAATGCTTATTCCCAAAAAGGGAAATAGGAATACGAAAAGTTTAGTGGGTCCGATTCTTGAATATGGGACTTCGTGCTGGGATTCATACAGAGAAGGTCAGATAAGCTCGTTAGACCGTTTGCAAACGAAAGCGGCTAAATTTGCAAATCACACGGTATGGAAAAACTTTGGCGCAGAGTTGGAAGTTACTTCGCATTTACGCCCTCTTCAAAGGATACACCGTAGAACGGGCGTGGAAGGCTACAGGGGACGGGTCACAATGAACATGCTACCTTAGCAGGGATGAACATTACCGTAAAATTAGGGATAGGAAACAAAGAACAGGTATCGGTAAACACTCCTTTGTAAATACGACAATCAAACCGTGGAACCAGCTGCCTGAAGAGGTGCTAGCTACTTTCACCTGTAAATCATATATTTTTAAAAAGAGGGTTAGGAAAGTAATTATAAGTGAGGAGAAGTGAAGGGTTTTTGAAGCGTAGTCACGAAACATCCAAAAATGTTTGGAAGTGCAAAAAGGGGAGCGAAGTGCGGTGAAGTGCAGTGCAGCGAAGTGAAGTGAAGTGAAGATCTTAGGTGAAATGTGTATATTATCATTGATTTATAGTTATGTAGCTGTAAGTAGGTCCTGTGCAGTACGTTGTCTCATTATTATTTTCTTCTCTTTGTTATTTTCTAATTACTCGACTTATGTTTTTCTCTACTCTTTTTATGTTTTTTCTTGTTTTGTAGGTTTGTTACCTATTTTGTGTATTTTATGTTTTTGTATTATTTCGTGTATTGTTTCTCTTTTTGTATACAGCTGTCTTGCTCCTAATTTTGTAAAAGTTTACCGACCACTGCCACAGGGTAGAAACCCAGTTGCAGTAAATAAATATCATATCATATCAAATTAACTTCAGTATGAGACGTTTTGTGTTTGCTGTGTGCTAGACACTAAATGTTTATAAGTTATGTAGTTGTTCTTCACACTTCAAAGGGATAAGTCAGAATCCTAATACTAGCAGGTAAATAAACACTTCCTAAAATAAATAATTTTTGGTGGCGCAACAGTCCAACTAAGGCCTAAGGCGTCTATTGGGTGAGGTTTCTAGATCATACACAGACTCACACAGAGGCCACAGCCTACATAACACACTAAAAACAAAAGAGACGAACATCCATGCCCTCAGCGGGATTCAAACCCGGGATATCAGCAATCAACTAGCTGCAGACTTACACATTAGACCGCATGGCCACCGGGATCGGCTTAAATACGTCTTACGGACATGAAAATAGAATGTCTACTGTTCAGTTAGATGAAGCCCCTTCACATTACAAAGAAGCAACAACGTATGAACCACCTCCATTATTATTGAGCAGTGTTTCAGTCCTGTTGCAATCTGCTGTGCCTGATAGTAGCAACTGGAAAGAAATATGACGTCAAAGCAATTCGCGTTGATTTTTGTTGTTTCATGGAGTAAAAAAGGTATTGCAACATAGAAACGTGTAGCCAACAATGTTGTTGTCGTTGTCGTCGTCGTCGACGTAGTTATTATGATTATTAAGAAAGCGCTGACGAATGCAAGAAACTTTTTATTTTTATTTAATCTACAGACCTGCGCAAAAGGAAGGCCTAACGAAGGCAGACCCAGAACTTCACATCTGAACTCGAAATTCCTAAAGGCCACACAATACCACTGTATATATTACTATTACTACTACTACTACTCCCTGCGTTTTCGAAGAGCAATTATTTTGTTCCAAAACTAATATATGAGGCAGCGTTACTTTTGAAGTTATCAAAGACACAAGAACAGTAAAGTACGAAGCTACGGAGAAAATCTGCTGAATTCTTTAAAATCTGTACATATTAAACGACGCTAAACGAAGAGGTTAGTACGCTGTAATTCATTTTCCGAAACAGACACAGTGACTAATGGCTCCTACAAAATTTTCATCCCTATAGCCTACTTTCCTTTTTAAATAAAGACAAATGTACGGTTATGAGATCAGCAAGCTGTTTCTGCATGTGTGTGTATCCCCACACATAAATTTCTGAGCCAACTGACCGACCGATACGAAAATTTATGTGACGATTACAACAATGGAGCTCACCCTGACGTCACACTTTATCACTTCCTACAATCAGAAACAACAACATGGCGGATGCAAAAATTTGTGAAGGAGGACACGACGATTAGAAGCCTATGCCTCCTGCCCGGGATCCCTAGAAGCAACTTTGTTTGAACATGGGGTAATTCATACAGACCATGTTTAACATGTTCGGGGTAATACAACGCACGATTGCAGCGCCGCTGCCAAGATACGGGCTAAGTACAAACTACTGAGTGCGTAATTCTCTGCACGGGGTTGTATTTTACATTAAAATGTCGGCCACGAGATGGGGTTTTCTTTAGGGATTAATTTAAAAACTTGTACTGAAAATAGGTAACGCATAACAAGTGAACCTTACTATTGGTAATGAAATTAAGGACCGATTTCGACGATAATGTGTACAACAGTAAAGCAGGCTTTACGAGTTCTACTTGAAACTCCTTGCCTCACTCCCATCTCTTTACTGCAGTACATTGTACATTCTACTAATAATACGAACTAAAATAACGGAAGTTCCCAGAACTCTTTGATGCATAAAACATACAAGTCCAACTCTAAAACAGCGCAGTGAAATTTAACTTCTTCCTTCAACACTGACAGATCAGACACACTACAATGTATATGTCTACCACAAGTGCGAAATATTAATAACCAATCTCCCATTACACTTATTCTCACAATGACTGTTGTCTCATTTGTGTAATTCGAAAATCCCGATAAATTTAAACCATATGCAAATTAAAGAAACACATTTAGAAATGACAGAGAAGGTTATAAAAAGTAAAAAATGTATATTTTAGAGAAGGCGACGTTATTACATTATTTACAGGGTGAACTGATCAGAAATATTCCCGTACCCGCTCGCAGAAGGAAGTAGACACTGATGACATCGCAAGTGGACTCCTTTAAACAGATACACTCACTGTTAATTACTATATTTCTTCATACAACCACAATTTCGTGTAGATAACAGAATCGGGTTGTCCAACGAATTGTCACGATGTTCCCAATCTTGTGTCACGTGATAAATATCGGTGGCTAAATTACATGCACACGTAGGTGTTATAAATAAAGCTTCAGGCGACTCACTCTATTCTACAATAAAAATGTACAAATATGGCTTTGCGTGCCATGATTTCGGAAGAGATTTATGGGCAATAAAACTGGTGGGAAGTATGTAACAAAACTTTCAAACTCTGTGGCATGTGTTATGATATATATTGTCAACTATGAACCTACTACACGTCCAATAATTTGTCGGCTTACATAACCAATTAATGGAATTATTTAAAAAAATTTCAATGTTTTATGGGTGTGTTATGCAGCTGAAATTCCGGAGAAAGACGGGTCTAAATGTATAGGCCTCAATAAAATAGATATCAACACAGCACACATTTCTAAAACATGAGCAAAGCAAGCATAATATACCTGAGAAGGCACGCGGTGGCGCAGTTAGTTGAGGCAGTGCGTTACAAGCCGGAAGGTCGCGGGTTCGATTCCTGATGGTGTTAATGGAATTTTTCATTGACATAATCCTTCCGGCAGCACTATGCTTCTGGATTCGATAAGCCTCTAACAGAAATGAGTACCAGGAATATCTCCTGGGTGGTAAAGGCGGCCGGCGCGTAGGGCTGACAACCTTACCACCTTCACATGCCGATTGTCATAAAATCTGGGAGCCTCAACAACCGGAAACCCTGACGGCCTCTACAGGGATTGCTTTATATAATTTTTTTTAACATATTTGAAACAATCGTGAAGCAGATAACAGAACACAATACACAATATCCAGTTAGACTTAGCACGATACTCTGATTCATCTTTGACCTTACAAAGTAAAAGTTACAGGAGAGCCTAAGCGCGGTTACCATAAGCGTAAGTGTCGACAGGTAACTTCCGTCGCAGTTTGTTTTTGTTCTTCGTCATCTATCATATTTTTAAAGTTCCTGTAAGCAGACTCATTATCCGAATGTAATGGCACATTCTCCGTCTTCCAGTAATAGTTGGATTTAGATTTAAGAGCCGGAATATAATGTGGATGTAAGACCCACAGACATTACTGTGGACTCTCTGTGCCTCTGTGTGTTTAGCAACAGGAAATTATCTTGAAAGAAACACTCTATTGTTCTTCACTTCAAGTAACCATTTAATGGATCTAACTGGTGGCATCTGACACACTAACTAAATTAATTCTCCGGTATTACAACTCAAAGGTCTAGACTACAGGGGCGTGCTATCATACCGTATTCTGAGCCAGTGAAATCTAATTTGCTTCAGTACAATCTATTCCACTCAAACCCAGTTTTCACGACTGGTGCATTTGGCAAATGGGTCCCATGGACGCAAGGTTTTCCAGTCAAATAGTGGATTGTTTCGGCCTTCTCCAATACGTCAGGGAAGAAAATACAGAGTAAAAGAAAATAAAGAGGACACGAGTCACGTAAATCCAACAGCACAAAACTCAAAGCATAAGATGTGAATCCAGCAGCCCAAAATATGTTACTCATGTAAATTCAGCACCACACAATACAATTTTACTTGTGTAAATTCAGCACCACAACATACGTTACTCACGTAAATTCAGCACCACAAAACAAAACGCTACTCATATAAATTCAGCACCACAAAATACAACTTTATTTGTGTAAATTCAGCACCACAAAATACGTTACTATTGTAAATTCAGCACCACGAAATGCAATTTTACTTGTGTAAATTCAGCACCACAAAATAAGTTACTCAGGTAAATTCAGTACCAAGAAATACAATTTTACTTGTGTAAATTCAGCACCACAACATACGTTACTCATGTAAATTCAGCACCAGAAAACACAACGCTACTCATGTAAATTCATCACCATAAAATACAATTTTACTTGTGTAAATTCAGTACCACAAAATACGTTACTCATGTAAATTCAGCACCACACAATACAATTTTACTTGTGTAAATTCAGCACCACAAAATTCGTTGATCATGTAAATTCAGCACCACGAAATACAATTTTACTTGCGTAAATTCAGCACCACAAAATACGTTGCTCATGTAAATTCAGCACCACAAAATACGTTACTCATGTAAATTCAGCACAACAAAATACAATTTTACTCAGTACCACAAAATACAATTTTATTTGTGTAAATTCAGCACCACAAAATAGGTTACTCATGTAAATTCATTACCACAAAATACAATTTTACTTGTGTAAATTCAGCACCACAATATATATTACTCATGTAAATTCAGTACCCCAAAATACAATCTTACTCAGTACCACAAAATATAGTTTTACTTGTGTAAATTCAACACCACAAAATACGCTACTCGTGTAAATTCCGGCACTACAAAACTGAATGTTACTCGCGTAAATTCTGCAGCACGAAACACAGAGTAAAATATGTGAATCCCTTAATGATTCAACTTACGGTGGTTTGAGACAAAACACGAAAACATTAAAGTGCACAAGGGAAGTTCTTCGGTATTCCTCAATACCCGTAATTAAGATTGTGACTGGAAAACCATATGCCCATGAGACCTACGCGTCATACTCATCAGTCACGGAACGTCGGTTTAAGTTGTATGTTAATATTATTCTCATATCAAATAAGGCAGTTATTATTCACAAAAATGCAAGGGAACTGTACTATATTGTTTTATCGTAATACGTAACGTGCCAGAAAAAAAATGCTTTGTTTAACATCTAACAAGCCCCATAGAAAGTTTACAGACTGGCAGATTGCAGACTTGTAATATACTACAACTTACAGTTCTGTTATGACACACTTCAAGTTGATGGCGATATGTAATGGATTGTTAAAGGTAAGACACTAAGATCTTGAATGACGCTGCGCAATATTCTGTTCGCGTGTTTTGGTAAGTTTAAATTACAAGGATGGCAACGGCGATATAGTGTACATTATGCCCGTCAAATTGAACGTAAAGTAACAGATCACTACGTTGCACGGACACATAACGAATTAACACTTTTTAACACTTTTTATTTTATTCAAACAGAAATATCTAAAGAAAAACAGGTTCCATATGTCTCTTCCATAACATTTTGTTATAACTGCCAATACGAAATCTAAGTCATTCGAGACAGCCATAGGCAACCTAAGTACATGGTCGTAGCAAAATCACCACAACCTATCGGTTTCCATTGATGTATAAATCTTCGGTCACAGCAGTCAGCAATGAAAATCTCCTCCCAAAACTCCACTGTTTCCAAATTGTAAGTAATTATCAAAACATGCACATTCCTCTCCTGTATTCTAATTTATTTCATTATGCAACGCAATTGTACACTACCTTAATATGTTTATTTCCAATGAGCATAAACCTGCAGCAGGTATAATTACATTACAATTAATTCCCTTATATTCGTTACGTGTTTGGGTACCAGTGTACTACAAACAGGGAGCACAAGCTCCTTTTTAGCAGAACACAACAAAAAATACAATGTTCTGCATAACTATCATTCTAGTTCACAAAACTAATTATACAATAAAATTGCTAAAATAAAGATTAATCTTCTGTGACATGATATTAGCGACATTTCGTAGGAGCTTGCTGTTTCCATGTTCAAGCTAATCCAAGGAAGTCTCTTTGGACAACTGTGAAGGGGAAGGAAGAAATATCCTTCGAAACGCCGGTAACTATTTTACAATAGACCAAACGTCATATTCCAGAAAACTTTATTCTTCATCATCAAGGCTTCAGAAACGTCAAATCATTCATAGTTAAAATCAGCTGTTCCTTATCATTACGTAGGTTGAAATATTTATTTATAATATGTTTGACATTATCGTTTTCAGTGGTTTTTTTCTTGTGGTATAGGGTTTATTCTAGTGTTACAAGACTGCTTACATTTTTTACTTTTGCAACTACAAATACTAATATTAAAGTACTAACCAAAACACAACACGACGTAGAAACGTACTGAGCATTCCAAGATACATATATTTAAAGTTCAACACACAGTCGAGAACAATTATAAAGCACAGGGCCTATTCTGACACTTCTGGAACTTGCCTGGCAGGGTACAGTAAAAAGAGCAAAACTTATCACGATGACTGATAAAACTCAGGAACTCAAACCTGGTACCTTGTAAATGGGATTTCCCATTAATTGTGTCCTTGCAAATAAGCAGAAACTGGACACACCAGCTTCTGGTCTGTGATGTAGATGTTACTGTGTCAGGTGATAACAACTACAACAAGAAAAAAAAACGCTGTATTAGATGCAATTAAGGTAGCTGGTGTATTAGTGTAACGAGAATGCACGACAAAAAAGGTAACGGTAAAATGGTTCTGTGCTTAATGAAGCCCCAAGATATGAAAATATATGAGAGAGTGCAGCTGTAGCTCCACACAGTCTTCACTTCGGTAGCACAGTACAACTCCACTTATCCGGACGCTGGTTATCCGGATAAGCTTGGCAGTTCGGATAAATTTGTCGAGAATTTAATTAAACCAACTTGCCTTGAAATTACCGGTTATCGGATCGGGTACATTACAGTGTTGTGGCAGACATAACTTCAAATCAGGCGTGGTCGAAAGGTACATGCTGTAAACAGTAACAGCCGAACTTCAAACTGCCAATGTAGCCTATTTTCAAAGAAAAATCAAATTATCCGGATTTTCTGCATACCCGGATGGCTCGCTGTCCCAATTAATCCGGATAAGTGGAGTTCTACTGTAGGTGAAAAATGCAGGTAAACTCATAATAGGAAATACACCCCAAAAGTCCTTTGAAAGTATGACAAAATGGGAATAACAGCAACAGGGTGACATTTCATCCACGAAGAAAATACGGGCAGCTTAGGTTGTACTGGTATATTTCTTAGGCCTTCTACGTGAAGGTCAAGTAATTTTCAGTACATACAGACAGCATGTGTACACAGTAACGTTGTCTTCAGTGATATGATTCAACAGCCGCAGCAGCTGGTATAGTTGTACTGAATATATACGACACAACAAAGCGCACCGATAGAATCAAGAGTGCTGGGCTGTTCATAAAGACTGGCTGGAATACCTAATTTTTAATTGAGTGGACTAATAGGTGCAAAATAATGCCTACATACAACACCACAATAAACTCTGGGACCGGGATAGCGACTAGCTGCAGGCTGGAAAGGTTCGAAACTCAGTGAAGTAAAGACATTTTCTCTTCTCCACATACTCCAGACCGGTTATGGAGCCCACGCAGCCTCCTGTACGATAGGTAACGCAGCTCTTTCCCGGGGATAATGCGGTTGGGCGCGGAGTTGGGCACCTACTCCCACCTGGCGCCGAGGTTCATATTGGGTATAGTTATACTTCTCTTCTCCCTCTGTGTCCTCAAGACATGTTGGAGGAAGAACTGTACTTTATATTTGCAATAACTGACAACCGCACACTAAATACATTAAATGGAAAACGACAAAATCGACTACTCAGCTGGTAAAAGTATAGTTGTCCCCTGTGAACACCTAGAAGGCCTATGGCGGGATACAGGTATGACCCCATCATTCTTGACCTCAGCAAGAGACGGAGGTAAGAGGCAACTTCAAGCCCCGGCTGCTTTCACACCGGGTAAACAGACTCCAATTCCCATTCAATACGAGGTTGGGTGGACGTTCTAGTGCAGTCACACAATCTCTTGTCCCTGCCAGGAATCAAATCACGATTCCTCGGTCGTCCCACCCGTAGGCCAGTCACCACACCGACTGAGCTATCCCGGCTTCTGTGCAGACTGAAGCCTTGACTTTAAAGAATAAATACACACAACAAATTCTTTTAATGCACAGAAATTAATCTCACACGAAAATGGACGTCTGAGGTTCTATTTTCCGCGAAGCACGCGGTATATCAGTGTTATTTTTCTCTTCCGTTGATTGAGGGTTGCGCAATTCGTTCCGAAAACGAGAGTTTCGTTTCGCAAGGGGATGGAGATGGCGAATGCAGACTCGTGTCGCTGCAAGTGCTCTATTCATCATTCCTGCTGCAAAGCTCAACTCTCACACTGCAGAAAACCTCCCACATCTCTCAAATCCACTGTCTTTGTTGAACTAAGAAAGCACAGATCATGCTAATGCAAGACTATTTCTCCGCGGATACTCATCAGTGTACAGTATCTCCCCATATAACTTCTTGCAAACTGACAAATTAAGGGGTCAAGGATTTGAGTTAAAGCCACTAAACTTGTAGCAAACTACAGATCATTAAATGATCTTCCTACTCCACGTCTATTTTTTTTTCTTTCTTTCACACACCTTTCTTCTCTGTCACTGCAGCTTCATACACATGACACATGCATTTAACTCGCAGTTCAATTACGCTAACGCCACGCCCACCGGTGCTACGTTTGGTATTTAAAGGAATGGCTGCTCTTTGAAAGTTACATTGCTTTTCTCTAAAACGTGCAATATATGCAAGGTTGTAAAGGCACAAAAACAGTGATTCAAATAAAAGTGGGCAACTTAGTACACAAGAATTCTAGTAGGCTAAATACTTAGACATTACGGCACAAGCACGAAGGCAGAATAGCCAATCAAATGTGGGTACAGCAAATGCCTCTCTTACAGACTCATGTCTATAGGTCTTGCACTGAACAAAGTTTTATTACTTAAAGATGATAGAATCTAGTAGATTTACGATATTCAAGCAAGTTTTAAAAATTACGTAGCATTTTACTGATACTAATCTCTCTCCGACGAATATTTCTACACATATGACGTTCAGGGGGTTTCCACTACTCCCGTCTGCAAAGGTTACCTTCTCCTTCATCACTGGTGGCAATTGTTGGGCAGAATCGTGGAGCCTAACCGCTACTGCGCCGTAGGATCCAGTGTACAGTTGAATTCGGTCGCAAAGAAGGCAGCATCAAGACCAAGCAAGCAAAACTAAAAACATTGTGCAACATCTGATGTTCTCACACAGTCCTGACGCGTTCTGCAACGTTACACAGTTTCGACTGATGACTAGCTGCCGTCGTTTCGGAGGGGCGTGCTGCCTACATATTGACTGTCAGGTAGTCAAGCAACGCTATATGATACAGAGTACACAATGTTCGTCAGCAAGCCCGCTTTTTTCGGTATGCATGCGAACTCGTGTGTACAATATGAGTCTGTTAGCATATTACAATGAAATCTGACATACGGATCTTATAAGAATATGTTATTAATTTGAATTTATTTTAATGGGACGAATGGAATTTTCAAGTGCGTTTTGTGTCTTTGAAATACTATGATGAAACTTAATATCCGACACTTCCATTCCATTTTTATTAAGCACTCCTACACGTTTCAGTTTCTTTAATTGATTTCAAGGCCAACATCGCTAACGGATTTAAATACTACCTAGGCGCATCTCTCTAAATATTCATCGACAGAATGTCTTGAATAAAAGTTGGAAAGCTCTCTGAAACCCACATATATCTATTATGCACGTTGATATATTTGAATAAAGTTCATTGATCGAATCACAGAAAGCCTTCTCCAAGCTCGACGCAACGTCTAGACACGTCAGCTCTATTTACTCAACACTCAGACGTACAGAGTAGCGAGAGGATATGCGTCATTGAAACTCATCATTATAATGCCACAAACAAGGCAAAACCTGTCCAAAATTTTCGTCTTTAAGAATCACGAGTCCCGCACTGTCTCTCTTTGAATTCTGCAGTAAACAAAGTCAGATTCAAAGCCAGTGTGTTACTATAGTGAACCTCGTAGCTATTATTTATCATGCCTATACTGCAAAACAAGACTAAAGAAAGGAAACGTAGACAGGACGTAAACGAAGAGAAATGGGGAATGACAAGAATTGGAAGAGGAAATGGAACGAAACATATTACAGCTCCATATGAAGGCCACATTAGACCTGACCGGAAAAAGAAGCTTCATAATTAGATGTACTAACAAATGTCACCAAACACATATTTGTATGTTTTGACACAAACTCACATGTCATCATGAACAAGAAGACAAGACCTTCTAGCAGTAACAGCGATATCACACTACAAACACATTCATTAACGTTCACATCATTAGTGCCGATTCAAGCAAACTTGTGTGGAAACATATCTTTTTACAACGGTTACCTGCTGACGAGATGTCGTCATGTTGCTTATGTGCGTCTTCAAATCATCATCTAAGTTCGGCAATTTCAGGACAGACAGTGGGCCTTGAGGCAGGCAGATCATTGGTCCCAGGAGACCCATAAAATGTAATAAAAAAAATACACGTTTCAAAACCCAGAAATCTGGGGTTCTAGAGCGCATTGATCTGGAACGCCATAAGGAAAGGGAGTTAAACTATAAATCAATTCACTCTTGGCCAAGTGACTCTGGTCAATGTTGTTCAAAGACAATTTCGAAATTTTCAGGTTACAAGTACGGCCATTACATGCAAAATACATTCGTACACAAAAAAAAGGGGGAGTGAATTAAGGTGACAATCTTAGAAATAAGGTAACAAACAAAAACGAGTGAAGAAACGTCATTAATACCCTGTCAGGCTGTCAGGATTGTTGAGTAGTTACAAGTTTCTCCCTCACTTACATCATTATACGACAGTGGCTGCTGGATGGACAGAGGCGTGACACGGGGTGTCACAGCAAAACATGACGTTGCATAACAATGAGGGGTGGGAAATTTCGCAAGCACTCAAGTCCTATAATGAATCGAGGAAGGAGGCACTTTCTTATTAGGCGCAAGCATGCCTGACCTACAAGAAACAGTGCTGCCAAGACAGCAACACCAGACAAGAGATCAGGTTAGTTAACTAACAGACACATCATTTCACGTTACTAGATCTTTGAATGTGAAGCAAGAATAGCCCCTTATTTAATGTGTGTGTAATTTCGGTCTGAGAAATTTTTACTGACGTTCTATATAAGGCAATCGGCCTGTCAGAAAAAAATCTTCGTGCTGTGTCAAGGGTTGAAAAACATTAAGACGGAGATTTTTAAAAAATGGGGAATTTTCGTTATATGCCTGAGTCAGTAATCTAGCCAGCTGAATCATGTTTTAACATAATTAGGTACACTGTAAATCTGAAGGGATGACACAGGCAACGGTGATATGAAAACGCTGAAACTGATAAAATCCACATGATATGAGAATGCGGACCGGATTCATCTGGGTCAGGACAAGAATGAGCGATGAGTACTGAAACAGGGTCACAGAAAATTATGCAGGTTTGGTAGGTGAAGCCTTTCAGTTAAAGCCATAAGCCCGCCATTTAAGACAGCGGTACAACAATTACCAACACGATTAGCATCGATAAGACCACAACTCGTTCCACCTGTACTGGACATTCCTATTCCTCCAATAATCTTATTTAATTCACCTTACTGCCTTATATTTAACGCCGCCAAGTTTAAAGTTTGATTTATATTTTAATCAACTACACGATTTCAGGAACGGAGGAACATCCCGCATCAAAACCGCCAAAGGAAGCCTCAAGGCGGTGAATATTAAAATTACGAGCTGCTGAAATGGGAATACGTGTAATTCGACAGATGTGTACCGACGTTCCGGAATATTCTATCGCCCTCATCTCCAGGTTATGAGTCAATTACCCTGAAGAAGGCGCCAGGAAGTGCCTCCGAAACATTTCCACCCACCAGCCGACCAGGTTTCTCATCCCAGAAGACAGTGACCTTGAATCAATAATGTAGTTTGTCATCTTATAGCTTGTGTATTACACGGGCTATTCACGGTGTTACAGCAATAAACACGTACTTTAAGCACAGAACATGGAAAATGGCTGCAAGAAATGCATGTGGTTATTCAGACTAGCGTGACTGAGTTACACAGCAATGATCGTTTGGAGGGAAACAGCATAACACACACGCACGCACGCACGCACACGCACAAAACAGGTGAGGGGAACGAGAAAGGAGAAACAGAGACAGGACTGAATGGAAGCAAAAACAGAACTAGGATAACATGTTGCATGCATTAATGAATGGAATGACGTCATTCAAAGCGAGTTTCTCTCCACGTAAACTGATCAAATTGTTTAACGGATTTTTAAGGAAATGCAATTTTTAGCGCACTGAATATTTTGGTTCCAACAAATCAGCAATTTCTGTTAGTTTTCTCTATCTTTCCCAACTTTTGCGAGGCATTAAGCTGGGTTTTTACTACATCAGTTTGTCCGCCTTTCGTTTCGTGTAGATGTAAACGATAGTAAACAGTTTTCAATATTGAAGGAAACTTATCGCTATTCTTGTACTAGTTCTAAAGGTCACAGGACACCCCTCCCTCTAACCTCTCACCTCCGCCAATGCTGTTCCGTACTAGAATATCCTTGACTCTATCTATAATCTCGCATTTCAGAGTACTTAACTGCAGTCCGTAACAATAGAAACATATCTGTACGACTTTTCTACACGAAGTAAACAAAATGGACGCATACTGGACAGTCGTCTCTGTTAGTTCGCAATATACGATCCGCGAGCCAAATGATCGGATTTAGATCAAGTGTGGTAAAAAAGAAGAGAAACTGAAACTAATCATCGTTCTTTTTACTCCAAAGGAAGCTTCACACTTTACAAATATCTCGAAAATAATACTTAAGAGGAACTGTGCAGTACATAAAGTATACAGCTCATTATAAAATATCATTTTTATTTGATGTGTTTGTATGGCGGATGTTCAAACAACTATAAAGGAAAACAATTTCTACGTAGTGTAAATAGTTATACAGCAAGAGTTAATATTTATATTTGCAACGGAATTAAACGGATTGCTACGAGTAGTGGCAGACACGTAATCTTCTCGATACGTTGCTCACTTAGTATTAAAAAAAACAGAATATTTGGCTAACAGAGTTAACCCTAACAGAAAACCTTAGGTCGTCCAAGGTAGCGGGGGATGGACATTAGCCGAAAATCTATTTCTGTAAAAAAATTTCTCGTTCGAAAAGTTCACGATAAGTAACGAAAAATCTATCAATGGAAGAAGAAATCTAAAAGAAGGAATAAATGGAAACGATCACTGAGCAGGCCACAACTCAAAAAGAGTTGTAGGGCCAAATGATAGAAATAAGTATAAATAAGTGGCAAGCATCAGTTTAGTCCTCCAGGTCTAATACAACTACGGGGGTGCTGGTAAGTCCTTAGTCCGACCTACTTCCCGTTGTATTTTGTTTGATGGTGAGAATATTTCGTTTGATGCTAGTCTTGTTACATATATAAATAGCACTAATATTCCTCCAATTGTGATTATAAATAAGATACATGAAACTCAAAATCTTCTGTCGCTGTAGTTTGTTTCCTTCCTGGTTGGGCTAAGGACTTATCAGCATCCCTGTATTATCCGCAGACGCATCACACTCTTCGATGTTTCTAACAGTCATAGAAGTGTGAAATTATATGACACAGTATTACCTCATTTCCTACCCAATATTCCGTAAAGCAATGGTTGTAACTGTCCTATGACGCAACACTTATCCCAACGTTTAAAAAATCGATAGTTTAAGTGTAAGGTTATCATAATTTATTATTATTATTATTATTATTATGTAACTGACATTTGTGCTGTTGAGCCGGCACGTTAATAAAATACGAGGCGTGTCCGGCGAGTAAAGATACATCACATGTAGGCCGATAGGGAAATTTTTTATGCTTATTGTGGCAACACTGCCGTCGACCATGATCCTTTACCTGTGAGTCGTGTTCGTTTGACAGTGGTAGAACCGGCTTTGTTTGAGTGAGACGTGTTTGAAATGGCACCGCCGATCCAAAGTCCCGCCAAATGCGAGATGCTTTCCGTCATACGATTTCTCAACGCAAAAGGTGAAAGTCCAGCGGAAATTCACAAACAGATCGTTGCTGTTTATGGTAACGTTATGGATCGGTAAAATGTGACGAAGTGGTGCCGTGAATTCTCCGAAGGAAGGACTGATGTTCACGACGAACAAAGGAGGGGTAGACCATCTTTGATCTCTGACGACCTTCTTCAGGAAATTGAAGGAAAAATTCGCGCAAATCGACGCGTGACGATAAGAGAGTTGCATCACATCATTCGCGAAGTGTCTAAGACCACAATTCATTAAGCAGTGACAGAAAAATTAGGGCACAGAAAATTGTGCGCATGCTGGGTGCCCAAAATGTTAACGGTCCAGATTGAGAATTTCCGCGTCAATTACGGCAGGCTCTGAAGACTGTGTCTTCTGCGGTATGACGCCATGTGACTTGAAGATGAAATTCATCCACATTGATTGTGGAGACTGCAGACTCCCCAAAAACGTTAGTACACTTCTATCAGACTACATGTGTTACAATCCAAAACACAAACAACCTGTATCATAGTTGTAACTAAATTTGGTTACTGTCCACTGTCTAAGGCTCAAAAAACGCACGTCTAGGACATTGGATTTGCCTCCTTCATACGGAACAGGAAAACGGAAGAACCTAGTGCAGTGGGTGCGTTATAAATACATAATCTTCATCCCTGGACTTTCAAATCCTTTTGTATTAGGGACAAAAATTCTAACCCGGCATAGCGAACTGTAAACTAAAGTTCTGTCAGACAGACAGACAACACATATTTTGTGAAATAGAGAGTGATTATGAGTAACGTGTCAATAATTCAGCGCTGCCCAACTCAGAATTGCAGCGCAATTGCATTTGCTGTCTTGTATTCCTGAAGCTTAAGCAGTGACACATTTCAAAAACATAGGGTAGCTACTGCTGCGTTACATCACTGTTACTGATAGTGGTCACTTTACATGTTCGTATGACGCCAAGCAGCTAGCTACAAACGATAGGAAAAGACACACGAAGAGCCATCAAATTCACAAGCTCGAACTGCGAGTATACAGAACGATCGGTTGCTTTGCTTTATTTCTCATGGCGAGTGTTTATTTGCTGAGATTGCCTCCAGTCTTCATCCCATCATGTGGTCAGAAAGAGATGGGGTTTGTATCATTTCTTAACCTGCGGCTGTAGGAAGAGTCAAAATAACCATGCTTCTCTCAGAGATCTGTGCGCAAATTGTGTGCGTAACTGCAGATTGGAAACGACGCCTGCATACTCAATGCATTATTTGTGCTGTCGCAAAATAAAGTTGAGAGGACATCGAATCTGCCACCAGGACATCTACAAGCCTGTTAGCAGTTTAGTAAGTATATTCTACCACAAGGCTGTCAGTTGTTATAAAAGCCTGTTTGTTATAAACAAGGACAACAAAAGTACTGTGTGTAAAGTGACAAACAATAAGTTTGAAAATCCAAACATATAATTTTGTTAAACTTCCATTTAAATGCACAGATGTCCAATGAAGATGTTCATAGAGTTCTGGGAAAAGCTAAAGTATAATATAAAAAAAAAGTTTTATAAAAAATATATTATGTTGGGAGCTGGATTAACGAGCCACCGTAAAAGACGAGCTTCTGTGATAGTAGTTACGGATCGTCGGGCTTCATTGCGTGTATCGCTTGATACGCCAAAGGGATATCATGTATTCAAGTAAGCCTCTATACAGTATAGTTACTACTGTTTCTGCAGATGAAGTGGCATTCAATAGACTTATTAGGGCTAGAATTTATAAAATACATGTCGGACCAAAACGACAGGCCTCGGGGGCCACCCAGTCTCCTGTACAATGGGTATTGGGTCTCTTTCCCGAGAGTAAAGCGGCCGGGGCGTGGCGTTGACCACCCACCCCACCTAGCTCCGGGGTTGAGAAAGAGTAGAGCTATATCTATATTCCCCCTCTGGGCCTTCATGTTTATTATAGGGTGAAAATTACTTTGAACTGACCGACACACAACACAGCATTACCACGGAATGTCTTGAATATTTGAGAAAATGTTGGATTCTCCAGGCAGAATGTGCTTCGTGAAGCTTTTTCACATCCTGTACAATACTTGCAAAACTAAAGTTCACTGAGTAGTATTTCATTGTAAGTGCACCATCGAACAAGGCTGTTACAGGCATCATATATAGCAAAATGATAAGAACCTATTCAATGCGACTCAAAAGGTGCCTACCCTTTACTGCTGGCGATTTGGAAGCGGATGGGTTCAATACGGGTGTGTAAGTTTCGTGTACGAAAGTCTCTGTGTATTTACTGTTGAAAATGGATGTGTACAGCTTGAGGTCCTCTAGAACCAGAAATATGTATATGCAAGTAATCATCTGCACGCTATATTTACGTAAAATCGATACATTCTAACACCAGGCAAGTGACAAAAGGGTTAGATACGTCATGGTATTTTTCAGGAATTGGTTGATCAGTACATGAAACCCACTTTCCAAAGGGTGTAAGTAATTCTAAACTGTGCATAAATACAGCGTCCACGTATGTCAGTCGGTAGTTATCCAGGCACGACATTAGGAAAGAAAGGAAAACACAAAAACAATGACCTTACAAAACAAAATAAAGAGCAAAAGGACATTGTCAAATAACAAAGGAAGAGAGGACAAGAAATCGAGTGAGGTCCCTCCCCTTCTGTCTGGTATCCAGGAGATTAGCAACGGAATAACAGGTCTCATACAGAAAGGCACCCTGTTTGAGCACTGGCTCGATGACTTGTATTCCTGGTGACATTAAAATGTCAAGGTCAGTGGCACAGTGAATTTAACTTACGGATATATAACTGAAATGTGTTTCGTAAAGGATAAATGTTTGTTTTGGTGGGAAGTGGGGTTTTATTTTTTATCGTATACAAAAATTCGTTGTAGGCCCGTCGTAAATAATACGGTTGTGTAATCCTTCCACAAAAAAGGGTTATTTCAACTTAATGTTTAACCCCGTAATTAATTCGATAATAGAAAATGGAGAAAGTTATTAATTATCAGTGGATCATTTTTTTTCTCCTGGCGCTACAACCCCCATCGGGGCTTGTACTTTACAGCCCTCTAGCGGGCTTTAGCCTCCTCGCTTGCGAGGTTTCATGATCACATACAACGACGCGCCACAGTCGGTAGGACTCCTCTGAACG
>JGI20166J26741_12195584_pt1 | contig 18169 bp, 21 predicted proteins | sample TergutCu122P5_FD_26741 | JGI IMG/M metagenome (IMG submission 26741)
TAACAATTGTGCTGCAAGCACCGTACGGTAAGCCGCTAAAGCTGGGTCTTGATTTTTATTTCTACCGCTTGGAATTCGGAAAAATTTCATGTAATTTTGTATCCTGCAAGCTATGCAGGAGGTGTAGAAGAGTTTTGGGTTAATATAGATTATACGGGTGGTGGTGGGTATCCAATCTATATATTCAGTGATTTTAATGACTTTTTGGCAAATGCTGACGCTACAACGGTAGATCAGTTTTTCAACGGAGTCTATTACGGACATGATGCTGCAGGTAATATTGTAGGATATATCCCTACAGTTATGGTATTAGGGACGCAACCTTCTACACCGCCATCCACCGTTACAACACCTCCGCCTGTAATACCACCTCCATCATTTGGCGGTGGCGGAGGTAGTACAGGCGATGGAGGTAGTGGCGGCGTTGGAATTCAAGTACCACTCACTTCATCGGGTTGTGATTGTGCCGGTATTCAAAATGGAAAAGCTTATGTTGATAATTGTGGAAACTGTGTAGGTGGAACTACCGGAAAACTGCCATGCGCCGATTGTGCAGGAGTAGTGGGAGGAAGCGCATATAAAGATGCGTGTGGAAATTGCGTAGGCGGTAACACAGGTAAGCAACCGTGCGCACCGCCTGAAACACCTTGCGATTCAAAAGCGCCGGCAAACGGTAAGATGCTGGAGTTTCTTTTCTCGCCAGCAAATGTGCTCAGCAGCAACGGCACAGTAACGGTAACTGCTGATGCATGGCTGCAGTTCAATGCAGCGGGAAATTCTGTTGAGATAGGGATGGCGTTTGGATTTGATAAGGGTAGTAATTCGTGGTTTTTGCAGCCGCAGGATAGTGCAAGGACGAAGTGGACGGCATCGGGAGGTCCTACCTGGGTAGGTGTAGGCACCAACTGCGCCACCGCCATGACCGCCCACACGCATACCACAGCCGACTACTCCACCCCTTCGGCACAGGATGTGCTGACATGCGTCCAAAGAGTGAACAGCATTACCTACACCTACAGTAACTACTGCGGGGGACAGGGCTACTATTACGGCGACATGGTGACGGCGGGTTTGGCAGGTGGCGGCATGGCGGAGTATTTTCTCTATGTAGCCGACCCTGCAAAAGCGCAGGCTTTCTACCTGGCAGACATCAATGGTTCGTATGTGGGCGCTGATAATGGTTTTATAAAAGAAACAACAATTGGCGGTTTTTATAATAATGCATGGACTTATTATAATAGCAATAAAGCAAGTCTGGGTATGAGCGATAATGATGTACGCGATGCAGCACTTGCCTATGCCCTGCAGCAGGCAAACACGGGGCTTACGCTGCTGAAATTTAATCCGGCAACGGGCAAGTTTGAACCCATTGCTGTATCGAAAGTAGGGAACAGTTATAAAAAATTAGGGTGTCTTTAACAGTAAACCAAATGAATATGAAACAGTTAATTTATAGCCTGATAGCGTTTGTGATGCTATGTATGGGCTGCGCTACGCCAAAAGTAAAACCTACTTGGGCTGACCCTATACCATTTGTTCCTCCAAAACCTGCGAGAAAGAGCGATGTACCTAAGTATATCCCATGGAAAGAGTCCAAGGGAGATACGGCAGCTTATTTACAGCAAAGTTTTGATAGCCGAAAGCAGTATTATATAGGCAGAAAATTTAAAGTACTGTTGAACGATATAGAGATGTCTTTCTCATTCTGCAATTTTCCCACTTACTATTTCAAATATAAAGGAAGAGAAATAATAGGGGGGGGGGGGCTTTTCTTTTCTCCAGAAAGTTCTTATTTTGGAGATATTAGAGGAAAAAACTCCTTTCTTCTTGGTGTACGATTTGCGCCTCCATACGCTGATGAAAATACTGTATATGAAATGATGCAGAGGCATGATGGAGAGTGGTGGAATGAAGAATCGCGCAAACTGCTGGAAGAACTGATTGTTACCGACATCAAATACGAAAATTTGGGCACTCAAAAGTGAATTTTATTCACCACCAAGTTTTTATGAAGCTTGGTGGTGATGCTTTTGTTCATGCTTTGCAGCAAAACAATAGGGGACTGACATTATTGAAATTTAATCCTGCAACGGGTAAATATGAAAAATATAAACAAAATATATTAAATTATTTTTTAACTATGAAGAAAATATTCGTCCTATTTTTCTTGAGTCTGTCTGTCATTACATTTTCTTATTCTCAGGAAAATTATGGTAATATTAAAGTATCTAACGACAGCATAAACGTTGCTGCGCCAACTCATTCTAATGACGAGGATGAGATATTTGTATATGTTGAGGTAATGCCATCATTTAATGGTGATGTACGGTCTTACTTAGGTAATCATATTCAAGTTCAAAAAGCAGGTGTTCAAGGGCAAATTGTCTGCCAATTTGTAGTGAATAAGGATGGATCTATTTCTGATATTAACGTAGCCCGTGGCATTGACTCAATTTTGGATAAAGAAGTGGTACAGGTGATTCAGAATATGCCCAAATGGAATTCGGGTATGCGAGAAGGGCAACCAGTACGGGTAAGATATACGTTGCCGGTTAATATCAAAACATTATCTCCAACCGATACGACCACAGGATTATCCTCACTTAATGAACTTATAATTAAAGCGTTTAAAACACCTAAACAAGGGGTTTCATTTCTGGAAAATGTGGATCAATACCTTGCAGCAAATGCAAAATATCCCGAAACGGCTCTGGAGAAAGGTATTCAAGGACGAGTTGTTGCTCAGTTTTGGAGAGAAGAAGATGGCAGCATTTCAGATATCCAGATTACTGAAGGAGTAAGTCGGGAGTTGGACTCGGAAGTAGTACGTGTCATTCAAAATATGTCGACAAAGGAACTACCCGTGCGAGAAAAATATATGTTACCGGTCAATTTTAAAATAGAGACTGTCGATGTTGACAATAACGATAGTAGTGGTAAACCTGATGAAATGCCTTCATTTAAAGGTAATATGGACGCCTATTTTGACGATCATCTAAAATACGATGCCGTTCCAAAAGCAGGTATTCAAGGGCGAATTGTCTGTCGGTTTATGGTAAATAAAGACGGATACGTTTCTGATGTTGCAGTAATACATGGAATAGACCCAAGTTTGGATAAAGAGGTAATGCATGTTATTCAAAACATGCCGAAATGGAATCCAGGAAAACAACAAGGAGAACCGGTACAAACAAGATATGTTTTATCAATTTATTTTCAATCTAATAATCCTAATGTTACTGCGATTGCATCATTTCCATCTAATGAACAATATACAATATTTACAGATGCAGAGGTGATGCCTTTTTTTAAGGGTGGTAATATAAACGTTTATTTAAACAACTATATTAGATATCCTTATGAAGCCCAAAAAGCAGGAATAGAAGGACGAGTTGTTTGCCAATTTACGGTAGGTGTTGATGGAAGCATTTCAGACATTGAAGTTCTAAGAAAAGTTCGTCCGGATTTAGATGCAGAAGCAGTGCGAGTCATTCGACTCATGCCGAAATGGAATCCAGGTAAGCGGAATGGAGAACCTGTACAAGCGAGATACACATTATCCGTTAATTTCAAATTGACAAAATAAAAGATACCAAGTGGTGGAATGAGGAATTGCGCCCAATATTGGAAGAATTGATTGTTACTAATTCAGTAAATTAATTCACCACCAAGTTTTTAGGGAGCTTGGTGGTGATGCTTTTCCAGCTTACCCAACAGCAAACGGTACTTGGTCAAACGACTCAGGTATCCACAATGACTTCCGGTCAACTGTATCAGGTATCCACTGTCAGCGCATGTTGCCGTCCGGCGTCCGCACAGTATGCATTTTCTACCGACCCAAGTGGCATACAGTGGGTTTTTGTCATCAATATGAATGGAGTGGTGTACTGCTATTATTTTTCAAGCGATGGCAGCTTTCCGGCAGGAGATGTGAAATACTTCAGCGGCTCGTACAGTTTGAAGTAAACTGATTTTGAACGTAACACGTTTTCGGAAACGTGTTACGTTCTGTCTTATTTAACTATTCATCAGACAAGCGTAAAACGCAAACCCAAAGCCTGCGTAATGGTAAAAAAAGTAGATAACTGCATATCGGTTTCACCTTTTTCTAACATTGAAACATATTCCCTTTTCTTTCCTATTTTTTCGGCAAGCTGTTTCTGGGTAATCTTCAAATCTTTACGTTTATCGCGCAACACTTCTCCGTAATACCATGCAAGGGCTTTGTTTTCAAAGTCCATTCGTGATTTTGTGCCCGGCTTGCCATAGCGTTCGTCAAATAATTCGTCAGCCGTTTTCAATTTTGCTAACGCTTCTTCATTGAACTTCATACTAAATCCTCTTTTATTAATATTATTTTTGCTTTTTCTACTTCTCTTTTATATTGCTTTTCATCTTTTTTTAGAAACGAGTTTAACAATATTACTCGCGTGGCTTCCATAAAATTAAGATTATTTGTGGCAATAAATAACGTTCGATATTCATTCGTTCCAATAGAAACACGAACTTCATAAAATTCTGTTTTCTAAATTTTCTTTACAAACTTGGTACTAACAACTTTCTGGGTTTTAATGATCTGCATTGCATACGTATATTTATCTTTTAATGTAGCAGACAAAGAGGCGTAATAAATTGAAAATTCATCAGACAAAACTATTTTTCTTATTTCTTCCTTATTTATTTCCATACCACAAAGGTAATATATTTATTACAAACAACAAAACTTTGTCATCAAATTATTTCTTACAATCAATGTACTTTTTTTGTATCTTTGCACTATATTATTACAAAAGAGAAACGTGCAAATTATTACAGATATCAACAAGGCGCCGCATGAACCGCTGGCAATTACGGTAGGTTTTTTTGACGGAGTGCATCGCGGACATCGTTTTATGCTTGACACATTAAAACAGATTGCCGGAGAAAAGGGGTTGAAAACGGCTGTTCTTACGTTTAAAGATCATCCGCGAAAAGCCCTCAAAAGCGATTTTATTCCCGAATTGCTTACCACTGCCGATGAACGCATTGCACTGCTTGCAGAAATGGACATTGATTATTGCGTTCTGCTCGACTTTACGCCCGAAATTTGGAATCTCACAGCAGAAACATTCATCAAAACCGTTCTTCATAAACAATTGAATGTGAGTGTGTTATTGATTGGTTATGATAACCGCATCGGGAAAGACCGTACTGATAGTATCGAACACTATATCCAATACGGTAAAGAGGTGGGGATGAGCGTGTTGGAAGCAGAGGAAATGTATTGCGAAGGCAAACAGGTAAGCTCGTCCGAAATAAGACGACTGATGAATGAAGGCGATATGGTGATTGTCAATAAGTTATTGGGAAAAAATTATTGCCTTGAAGGAAAAGTTGTTCATGGTAATCATATCGGGAAAACGTTGGGCTATCCAACTGCCAATCTGCAAGTTAATGGCGATAAAAAGATACCGCCGCGCGGTGTGTACGCTGTGTGGGTGAACGTGGGCGGAAAACGCTATAAGGGAATGCTCAATATCGGGGTTCGACCGACGGTAATGCCAGATAGCCAAACCTATTCGATAGAGGTCAGCATCATTGATTTTGAGAAAGATATATACAACGAAACACTGACAGTAGAATTTGTTAAAAAACTAAGAGACGAAAAGAAATTCGACAATTTAACGGCTCTTTCCGAACAGTTGGAAAAAGACAGAAAAGAAACTGTCGCCATAGTAGACAAATATACTAATCAACATGATATCTAACCACAAAACTTTTAGAATAATGAAACACTTTTTTTTAACTTTAATTGCAATCGCAATGATGACAGCATGTTCCGTTAAACAGAAAAACGACAATCCGTTTTTTTCAAACTACACCACTCCATTTGGAGTTCCTCCTTTCGATAAAATAACGACTGCCGACTATTTGCCCGCTTTTAAAGCAGGCATAAAAGAGAACCAAAAGGAAATAGATTCCATTGCCAACAATCCGGCAGCGCCCACGTTCGACAATACCATCGCTCCGATGGAATTTTCGGGGAAACTGCTCACAAGAGTTTCCATGGTATTTTTTAATTTGCAGGAATCGATGCATAGTCCTGAAATGCAAGCAATTGCAGAAAAAGTTACGCCTATATTAACAGAACATAACGACAATATTTTGTTGAACGAAAAACTGTTTCAACGCATTAAAACGCTGTATGATAACCGTTCTACTTTAAACTTGACAAACGAGCAGCAACGTGTTGTGGAAGAGACGTACAAAAAATTCATCCACAGCGGCGCCGCTTTAAATGCCGATCAGAAAAAACAGTTGCGTGAAATCAACAAGAATCTGGCAATGCTGCAACTGAAATTCGGGAATAATCTGCTGGCAGAAACCAATAATTTCAAGATGGTTATCGACAGTGAAGCCGATCTTGCCGGTCTGCCCGACAATGTGAAAGCCACTGCCGCCGAAGAGGCAAAAGCTGACAGTATGCCCGGAAAATGGGTGTTCACGCCTCAGAAAACAAGCTGGATTCCATTCCTGACATACAGCACGCGCCGCGATTTGCGCGAAAAACTCTATCGCGGCTATTTCATGCGTGGCGATAATAACAATCAATACGACAACAAACAGGTGATTCTCGACATCATGAAAAATCGGATTGCATTGGCTAATCTGCTGGGATTCAAGACGCCTGCCGATTATATTTTGGATATGACAATGGCAAAAACACCCGACAAAGTCGATACGCTTCTCACCTCCATCTGGACACCGGCTGTGGCAAAAGCAAAAGAGGAAGTCAAAGAGATGCAGGCAATTATTGACAAGGAAAATGGCGGATTCAAGCTGGCTCCGTGGGATTGGTGGTATTATGCCGAAAAAGTGCGCAAAGCAAAATATGACCTTAATGAAGATGAGTTGAAACCGTACTTCAAGCTCGAAAATGTCCGCAAAGGAGTCTTTGAAGTGGCGCACAGACTATATGGGGTAAATTTTACGAAATTAGACAGTATGCCTGTTTATCATCCTGATGTTGAAGTGTTTAAAGTAACTGATGCTGACAGCTCCCTCATCGGCATTCTCTACACCGATTATTTTCCGAGACCAAGCAAAACGGTTGGCGCATGGATGAATAATATTCGCGACCAGTATATTGAAAAAGGCGTAATGGTGCGTCCCGTCATTGTCAATGTGGGAAATCTCGCCAAACCGACGGCTACCGAACCATCGCTTCTCTCAATGGACGATGTGGAGACGATGTTCCACGAATTTGGTCATGCCATTCATGGATTGCTCTCCCAAAGCACTTATCCGAGCGTCAGCGGAACGAATGTCCCACGCGATTTTGTAGAATTTCCATCACAATTTATGGAGAATTTTGCATTCCGTCCCGAAGTGATGAAACTCTATGCATTCCACTATAAAACAGGCGCGTTGATGCCGGAAGCGTTGATGAAGAAAATTGAGAATTCTACCTATTTCAATACAGGTTTTGATATGACAGAATTGGTTGCCGCCGCCATTCTCGATATGAAATGGCACGAACTGACAAGCATTAACGGGATTAATGTTGATCAGTTCGACAAAGAACAGATGGATAAAATCGGGTTGATACCGGAAATCCTTCCCCGTTATCGTTCCACCTATTTCCTGCATATTTTCAACAATGGATACGCCGCCGGTTATTACAGCTACCTGTGGGCATCGGTATTCGACAAGGATGCTTTTGAACTGTTCAAAGAAAAGGGAATCTTCGATCAGACAGCAGCTACTTCGCTCCGTAAGAATGTGTTAGAGCGTGGCAACAGCGAAGACCCGATGATATTGTACAAACGGTTTCGCGGCGCAGAACCATCGCCTGATGCGTTGTTGAAAAGCAGGGGACTGAAATGAGTAAGCTAATAAATTTGCGATTTAAGATTAAAGACGTATATTTATAACGATACACATCAATGAATGAAAAAACCATTGAAAATTGCATTATTGCTAATGACATTGTCGTCAGTTGGTTGCACTACTTATCATTTAACGACTGAAAGTTTATTGCAACAATTTGCTGATGTTCATCCTGAAATTAAGAAAAATTTCATTTATGCCTTCCCAGTGGTTTTCCCGGGCATTGTAACCGGAAATTCATTAACAGAAATAACAGTTTTTGATAAAAATAACGAGGAACATATTATTCCCGTAACACGCCATACAGGCGTAAGAATCACTAAAAAAGATGGGACAACAAAAACTTTTTATTTTGATACTTTGCTTATCCAAGACAGTACAATAATTGGGAAAAAATCTCATTTCATAGGAATTGACATAAAACCAATAAAACTTGATGATATTGGGAAAATTGAATTGCAGAAATAAAACATGGATTTTCGGTACAGAGAAATAATCAGACCGCGAATTGTCAACTTTACCATATCAATAGTGTTGGCAGTGATTTTATGGGGACATGAGTTGTTTTCATCCCCTGACGACACTTCTGTGCTCCTTGCCAACAAACTCATACAAATCACTTTTAATACGTCATGGATAGCGCTTTTATACACATTGTGCGTTGCTTACCTGCTATTCCGTTTCTTTGAACATTTTTCGTTTGTACAAAATCGCTCGTTTTTGCCGTTTTTTTTCTTTATCGTTTTTACAGGCACTACTCCTCTACTTCACTATCTCAGTGATGGTTACATTGGATTTTTATTCTTCTTTCTCTCTTTTTGGCAAATATTCTCTTCGTTTCATAAAAATGAGCCGACAGACAAATATTTTAATGCAGGTTTCTTTTTTTCAATCAGTTACTTTTTTGTCTTCGATTATATTTTTCTTGTCCCGATTCTTTTTATTGCCATATATATTATCAATAACCTGACACTGCGCTCTTTTTTGGCAGCGTTGCTGGGACTGCTGACACCGGTTGCTCTGATTTTTGGAATCTGTTTCTGGATTGGATGTCTGGATTGGCAGATTGATTATTTCATGCGTGGAATGACATTTCTTTTCGATTATGCGTCCATTAATCCCAACCGTATTATTTACCTTGTTGTTTTCACTATTCTCATGTTTTTTGCCATAAACAGATGCTTGAGAGACCGTTACAATTCGAGCATCGTAGCACGGAAAAATTTACAGATACTCATCTGGCTGTTCTCCGCTTTTATCATACTGATATGGGTGCGGATGGCTCAAGAAGCAAGCATAATCTATTCATTTTTAGCAATATGTTCCGTTATTTGGGCTATCTATTTTTCTTCACGATTTTCTAAAAAAGAGATCATTCTGTTTGTAATACTCATCGCATGGCAGGTCGTTTTCTTAATTCTCGACTATAATGGACAGCTTAATTGAATGGGGATACGTCGGGCTTTTTGTGGCAACATTTTTAGCCGCAACTGTTCTTCCGTTTGGCTCCTTTCTGGTTTTTTTCGGGCTTATCCATAAGGGATGGGATCCGTGGATGTGTGTAGCCGTTGCCACCGTTGGCAACACGTTGGGGGGTATAACCTCTTACTGGATAGGACGTTTGGGAAAAACGGAGTGGATGCGGAAATATATGAAAATTTCTAAAGAAAAAGTTCTCCGCTTTGAAAACCGTATGCAAAATCGCGGCGACTGGCTGGCAGTTTTTTCTGTTCTCCCTGTCGTTGGTGTTGTAATTGTAGTGGCATGTGGTTATTTTCGCTGTAATTTTTTACGTACAACGGGCGTAATGGCTTTTGTAAAATTTCTTCGTTACGCCTGTTTTTGTATCGCATGGATTCATTTTCAGGGAATTCTATTCAAATAACTTTTTTTAAGAAATTCTGTTGCAACCAAACGGCTGCGGGTTTACGTCTAATAGATGTAAATTCAATACAGTATCCATTTTTAAATCGTTAAAATTATGATTCAAAGTGTTTTAGCTCTTACGATGCCATTTATTTTCGTTATCGTCATTACATGGCTCAAGATGAATGAGAAGTACAGGCGTAATAAATTGCAAGCCGATTTGTATGCCAAAGCTATTGAGAATGGGCAACCGGTGCCGGCTAATTTGTTTGAGGAAACCAAAAAACTCAAAAGGGAACAAACGCCGTTGAACAACGGAATTATTCTTATTGCTGTCGGTGTTGGAATCTCATTGTTTTTCTACCTGATGGGCAGTTCGTTTGCTTCAATAAATCCGGATGCGTCTAATTCCATGATTTCTGTTGCATCTGTGGGCGCCATCCCGTTTTTAATTGGCATTGCATTCTTTATCATTCATCTCATCGAAAAGAAAAAAGCTATAAATGAAAATGCACAATGAGGCGCTGCTTGTTTCGCGCGCTGCGTTGATTGGCGACCGGAGAGCCTTTGGTCAATTGGTGGAGGCTTACCAGTCGCCAATCCGACGCTTCTTTTTCCATCTGACGGGCGGCGACGACGATTTGAGTAAAGACTTGGCACAGGACACTTTCATTAAAGCATGGTTAAATATCGGTTCATTTCGTGCTGCGGCAACCTTTTCTACATGGCTTTATCGCATCGCTTACAATATTTTCTACGACTGTGCGCGTGCAAAAAAACCGGTCGCCGATACAGATTTGGAAACTGTGAGCGACAAAATAACCGCCGACACATCTGACAGCGATTTTGGCATGGATTTTGAAAAGGCGCTAACGATTCTGAATGAAGATGAGAAAACTGCCATACTGCTGTTTTTTATGGAAGATCAACCTGTTGCGAAGATTGCAACAATAATGAATTGTCCGACGGGTACCATCAAATCGCACCTGCATCGCGGGAAGGAAAAACTGATAAACTATTTTGGTAATTAAGAATTAAGAATTATTATGGACGATAAGCATTTCAAAACGATAGTTACAGCCCACAAGATGGACATTGCCGACGAAGGTTTTTCGGAACGTGTCATCAGGCAACTGCCCGAACGCCGGAACATGTTGCCGCGAATAGTGATGATGACTTTTATTCTGATTGGGATTGCATTCATCTTTGCCGTACAGGGCATTACTCCCCTGCTCGAACAGATCGGCAGTTTGATTGCATCTATCAGCCGGTTGCAAGCGCCTTCTACGGGCGCCATTGTTACCTATATCGGCGTTCTGTCAATAATCGGCGCCATTGGTTACGGAGTTGCTCAAGCCGATGCAGGATAATTTATTCAAATGCAAAATGTGGCATAAAGCGGTACGGATTTGATGCTATTTTCAAAGCCGAAATTTTTTTTGGAGATACGGATGCCGTAACGAGGTTTATATTTTTCCATAAAAATGCCCAGACTTTTTGAACGGACTCTCATACCGCTTTTCACTTCAACGGGAATAACATCAATGCCTTTTTGAATAACAAAATCTACTTCGGCGGTATTATCGTTTTTCCAATAAAGCAGTGGCGTTAAATTAGTTGCAAAAGCCTGTGCCACATAATTTTCGGCAATAGCGCCGATAAATGAATTGTCCGTTTCCAAAGGAGAAAGGATTGCCTGCGCCGCAATGCCCGATTGCATCGTGAGCATACCGACATCGGACATGTACAGTTTGAAATCGCTTAAGTCAACATGAACCTTAATTGGCATCACACCTTGCGTAATTTTTTGACATTTAAGCACAACGCCTGCATATTTAAGCCACTCTATCGCTTCTCCAAAAATGGTAGCGCTACCACCTTTTTGCACTACGCTGTATTGAAATTTTCGATTCTCCTTTGCCAACTGTGCGGGAATTGATTCGTAGCAGGAACGTATCTTAATGCTTGTAGCCGAGTCGGCATATTTTGCCATATCGGCAATATATTCATTCAAAATCCTGTTTTGAATATCCGCCGTTGCTACAAAACTGCCGGTAGCAATAAATTCCTTTATGGCAGCGGGCATTCCCCCCGTAATCAAATAGGTATTGTAAAAATCTATTGCCTGCGAATGTATATTCAACGGCTCATTCGACTCATAATGTTCCCGAATCAGTTGCGTAAAATTTTTCTTGCCCATTGCCCACAAATACTCCTCAAAGTCCATTGGGAACATCGTTATTTCATCTACTTTCCCAACCGGAAACGAGTAATTGGAACGATTGATAGCTATTCCAAGCAAAGAACCCGCTGCAATAATATGATATTCAGGCATCTGTTCACAAAAATATTTCAACGAAGTCAAAGCCCTTTCACACGCTTGAATTTCATCCAGAATAATTACTGTTTTTCCGGCAATAATTCGTTGTGAATGAGCAGATTCCAAATATTGGATAATTGGTTGAGGAGTAATACTTTCTCCAAATTTCTCAACTAAAGCCTTATCTGTTTCAAGATTAACACTAATATAATTATCAAATTCTTGCTTGCCAAACTCCTGCAAAATATAGCTCTTTCCAACTTGTCGTGCGCCATTTACAATCAAAGGCATCCGGTTGGATTTACTTTTCCATTTCACCAAATCAGCATAGATTTTTCGTCTCATCACGCTCCATTTTTTCTGCAAAGTTACAATTATCTATGGAAAAATCAAAAATTGACCTATTTTTTCATAGATAAAATTAAATCTGTACATGACTGGGAATTTTTAAACGGCATGAGAGCGGCTCACGCCTGCAATGGTGGTGATTGATGCAAAAAACCCTGACAGAATTTCAAACTCTGTCAGGATTATAATAATTCGTGCATTCGTGGCGACTAAATCATTTACTTTTTTAACTTGAAATTTATCGGTAGCGTATATTTACACGCCACTGTTTCGCCTTTGTTTTTGCCGGGGATCCATTTCGGCATGAGTTTTATGGCGCGAATAGCTTCATTGTCTAATAAAGGATCGACACTTCGTATAATTTTTATGTCAGATATGCTACCGTCTTTTTCTACAAAAAATTGACAGACAACCTTTCCTTGAATGCCTTTCTTCTGTGCTTCAACAGGATATTTGACATTTTCGGAAAGAAATTTAATTACATCGCCATTTGGAAATTTAGGCAACATATCAGGGATTGTGTAATAAACTTGCCCGTTATGCACAATTTGGGCTTTATCGTTTATCTTTACCTCTGTTTTAGTTGAGATGTTATCCTGTTTATCTGCCACAACTTGAGGTTGTGAGTAGGCAAATAAAATACCTGCTGCCAGCGGCAGCACCATGCTGATTTTGATCCATGAGAATGGATTCGACTTCTGCGTTTTCATCATTTGAATGCGTTTTAAAAGTTGTTTGTTAGAAAAATGGTTGATTAATAAAAGAGGATATGCCCCTCGTATGCTGTATTTTACAATAAGATTCTGATAATAAGATTTTTGCTTTGTCTTTACTATCTCCCTGTCGGCAATAAATTCGTGATTTTCCTGTATGGCGTGCAGGTAGAGCCATGAAAACGGATTGAAAAATTGAAGCACACAGAGGCATTGGGACAAGAGCGTGTCAACCCAGTGAAGTTCACGGATATGCACTTTCTCATGTGCAATGATAAGCCTTTTTTCATCTTCATTTTGCAATGTTTTTGGAAGAAAAATATAGGAGAAAAACGAAAAGGGAGTTTCTTTCATCGTTGTGTGAATGATTTTGTTATGCTCTGTCAGGGTTGAGGATGTGCCAAGTTCAGCGATGATTTGTATTGCTCCCCACAGCAATCGAAGCAAAAAGAAAGTTGCTGTCAGGATATAAAAAATTGTCAAAACCGTCTCAATAGAAAGCAGCACATCAGCGTTCTGTTTTGCTTCTGCAAGCGTTGCTATGGGAGTTTCTGCGTCAATTGATGTATGGATAACGCCGATATGCAGCGTGAACAGTGGCATGAAGACGGCAGCAATTAGTCCGGCAAGTAGAAAAAGGCGTTTCAGCGTGTGAAACGTCTCTTTTCGGAGAAAGAGTTGGTAAACGGCATAAAATGCTATTAACCAGATAGATGATTTGAAAAGATATACCATAAACGATTCCATGTCAGTTAATTTTGAGAGGTTTCATCCAATTCTTTTTTGATAGCTTCCATGATTTCATCTATCTCTTTGATGGTCAAGTTATTTTCTTTTGCAAAAAACGAAGCCATACCGGCAAATGAATTATTAAAATAGCCGCTCAAAATAGATGAAATCTGTTTTTTGGAATACTCCTTTTTGCTTACGGCAGGAAAATAGACAAATGTTCTCCCGTAGGCTTTGTGGTCGATAAATCCCTTTGTTTCAAGGATTCGGATAATGGTGGAAATGGTGTTTCGTGCCGGACGCGGTTCGGGAAATGCATCGCGGATATCCTGCACAATGCCTTCGCCTTTTTGCCATAGCAGTTGCATGATTTGCTCTTCGGCTTTTGTCAGTTGTTTCATTTCGCTAAAAATTATGGAAGTTTAAACGTTATCGGCAGAGAGTATTTCACTGCAACTTTTTTGCCTTTCTTTTCGCCCGGAATCCAATTAGGCATTAATTGTACAATTCGTACTGCCTCTTTTGACAATGAAGAAGACAAAGTGCATTTGTCATTCAGGCTACACCTGAGACTTGTTACATCTGTAATTTCTCCTGTTGGTTGTACAATAAATTGCACAGTAATATTACCTTCCTCTTTATATTTTAGCGCTTCGGCAGGATAATGGATATTATCCGAGATAAATTTTTGCATTGCTTGTACTCCTCCGGGAAATTTTGGAAGTTTATCAAATGATTCCGGCGTATTATTGGGTTTGTAGGTATAGGGTGGCGGTGGTGCAGAAATCCATTTCACTTTGCCATCTTCTAACTTGTAGGCTCCGCTAAGCCAATAAACAATTCTTACTATTTTCCCATCAGCGAGTTTACCGGGCTGCCATTTTGGCATTAATTTTGCAACGCGCAATACTTCGGCATCTAAAGCAGGATAACTTCCGGCAAAAAGGTGAAAATTGGTCAAAGAACCATCTTTTTCTACTACAAAGGCTATGACCACACTATTGCTACTTCTGTTTAGCGCTTCTGCCGGAAAGTGAACATTGTCGTTGATATACTGCGTTATATCGCCTCCTAAATAGGCAGGAGAAATTCCGCCTTCTTTTCGAATAACAGCATCTTTGATAAGAGGCTCTTCTTGTTTAACAGTAGTTATGTGTCTTTGTGGCACCGAGCTTCGCTGTTGTGCTAAAATGCCGCCACCAAAAACTGTAACCATTTCAGCAACCAACAATAGAATGATTGTTTTTTTGAAATTTACTTTTTCCATTTGTTTAGGTGTTATTTGTTATGTATTACTTATTTGATTTATCTTTTTGATTTTCAAGATATTTTACTCTATTTGTAATCATAGTATATGTTTGATTTGTTACTAAATTAGGTTCGTTTGGATTGCTTGTATTTGGGAATTGTTTAATAAAAATTTTATAATATTCCAATGCCTGTTTTGAATTTTTCATACATTCATCAGTACAAGTTGCAAGCGATAACAAAGCTTCTCCATTTGCCGGATTTAGCTGATAGGCATTTAGATACGCTTTGTAAGCATCTTTGCAATCGACTTTTGTATACGAATTTATTGCATGTCCAAGATTGAAATATACATTCGATAAAACAGTTGAATCAGGATAAATTGCTTGAATTGCTTTTTGAAAATAATGAATTGAAAGCGCTCTGTAATTTGCATGATAGCAGGCAAGTGCAAGATAATTAATGGCTTGAAAATCAGTTGTATCCTGTCGATAGGCTGTTTCAAGAACCTGTTTTGCTTCATCATATTTTTGTTCGGTGAAAAGACTGATACCAAAATATTTCATCGTGAAAAAACTGCTGTCATTGTTGGCATAGCACTGAGAAAAACGAGTGTTGGCTTCCGGATAATTTTTCTTTAAAAAATAAATATAGGCATTTGTGCTGTTAATGCGTTGGTTAGTAGAGTCTATTTTTCGGTACGATTCTGTTACTGCTAATGCGCTATCCAATTTATTCTGTTCAATGTAGATATTACATAAACGATTGGCTGACAGTAAATCACTCGGATTGAGAGCAACTGTTCTTTTGTAAAAATTTATTGCTTGAGGTATATCTTTTATGTTATCGTAACACTTAGCTAAACAGCGAGCTATATAAGCATTTGCAGTATCTTTTGCAAAAATTTTAGCGTAAATATTGATAGCCAACGGATATTCTTCGGTAGTAGTGAAAACGGAGGCAGCATTGAGTTGTACTTGTTCATCATTTTCAAAATTTGGAAGTATCTTTTTATATATTTTGCTTGATTGTTGATAATTACCGATTATGCTATGACAATCTGCCATTTCGCTCAAGTTTTGTATCAGAGCACTATCTAAATCATAACTTTTTTGAAATGAATTGATTGCATCGTTAATTTTATACAGTCTTTTTTCGACTGTTCCTTTAAAAAAATAGCATTCTGAATTTTCTTGTGATTCTTTTGAGAGGCGAGTAAGAATTTCTAATGCTTCCTGATTTTGCGACTCGGATATTAATATTTTTACGTCAGAAAGATTTTGAGAATAGGAAGTCAAAATTGAACAAATCAAAAATCCGATAAAAATGAAAAAGCAGTTTTGATGAATATTTTTCATACAATAAATTTTCTACAAATATTTGATTAAAAGTTAGTTATGTATTCGTGTTTTGGGTATTTCATCTAATAATTCTTGAATTTTTGATGATAATTCATTTAGTCCTTCCTCCGAATTATATCCTGAGGAAACGTACCTTATTGTTCCGTTACGGTCAATCAAAAAGTTTTTAGGAACTCCTGCTTTGCCATATAAATCAAAAATAGTTCTATTCGGGTTAATGCCAACATTAAAATCTACGCCGTCTTTTTTCAATTTAGACATTGTTTCTTTTACTTTTTTCAATGTTTCTCCTTTCGAAATGGACAATAAAACGAATGGCGAATCTTTGAAGGGGGCAACAATTTTGGAAGGAAAAGCACGTAATTCCTTTAAACAAGGAGCACACCATGTTGCCCAAAAATTCAGCAACACAACTTTGCCTTTTAAGTTAGAAAGTTTGATGGTTTCGCCATTAATCATCTGTACTGTAAAATCGGCTGCTTGGTCATTTACATTTAGTACATAAGATTGCTCAACAGGGGTCGGCTTGCCGTCAATTACTACCCATTGTTGAGGTAACTTTGCGGTGTTTTCTTGTCCATACAAAAAACACATAAAGAAAAGCAGTAGAAACCTGAATAAATTTTTCATACAATAAATTTTCTACAAAGATATGACTAAAAAATTAGTTATATGTTCATATTTTGATTATTTAACTAATTAGTTAGTCGAATGATTGAAAAAAATTGTTGTCAAGAATGCACGAATTAGTTTTTTTGTGTATTTGTGGCGAGAAGTTTAAGTAAATAATTGCTTGATTGTATTCATGGGTAAGAACATTTTTTGGCTGTCAATCAATGAGATAAAACCAAATTTGTTATAAAAAGTGCGGGCAGTATCGTCTAAAGGGTTAACAATAACTGCAAAAGAACCTAAACTTTTAGAAAGTTCATAACTTCTTTTTAATGCGTCTATAAGGAGTAGTTTTCCGGCATTTTGCCCTTGATAGAGGCTATCTATGGCTAATCGTCCCAATAAGGTTGTTGGAATTGAAGAGTAAGCAGGAGGTATTTTTTTCCTGACATTTTCACTAATAATATCTAATGGAATGCTATTGTTTGAAAGCGTATAATAGCCTTTGATTCGATTGGTTTGGTAATCATTCCAGACAAAACAAGCAGATAAATTTCTTTTAACATCTTGATTTGCTTGAAAATAAATATAATTGTCAAGTGTGATTTTTCCACAAGAAAATTCTTTCCTATTGTGGGTTGAGTTAAGGAGTTCGGTTAAATAATCGTTCATTTTGTTACTGTTTGGTTGTATTCATTGACAGCTTGCAGTAACGTATTATTGGGCTTGGTTTGTTGGAGAATTGCGTTGAAAAAGATTTCACTATCACGCTGAGTAGCAATAATCCGTTCATTTTCAGATATTATTTCTTTTGCTTTTTCCGAAGCCACCGAAAGAATAAAATCGGTTAAATTGCGATATCCACCTAATTGAGCCGCTTTCTCAAAATATATCTTTTGTTCTTTGGGCAATCGCGTGTCAAATCTTGTTGATTGACGCTTTACTGTTATCGTTTCCATGTCAATAATTTTTATGCAAATGTACGGATATTTTCCGTACAATCAAAATTTTGGAGAAAAAATTTATCGCGGCGAATGCACGAATAAAAATTTAATTTACTTGGCACAAACCCTAACAGAGATCCAAACTCTGTCAGGGTTGTT
>JGI20166J26741_12196695_pt1 | contig 18169 bp, 12 predicted proteins | sample TergutCu122P5_FD_26741 | JGI IMG/M metagenome (IMG submission 26741)
CTTGCCCAGGATGCAGCATACCAGAGCCATACCAGTCGCCTGACTGAGCTCTGGTCTCTGCCCAGACCGGCCCAAGGGCTGAATACCAATAATAATAATAGTATTGTCTGTATGATCTGCACATTACTTTTATATCTGAACAGCCATTTATACATATTTGAGTGAAATGATAACACTACAGTAACAAAATAAATTCTTGTGTTTTAAGTTACAGCATGACAATCTTGAATGTAATGACATGACAACAGGACAGTTGGGCTGATTTAAAGACAGACATTTCAAATAAGTTAAAACTACTGTTCCATAATCATGCTCCTAAAAAAAGAACTGTAATTCACTTTAAATGTAACTAAAACTGAAATGAAGACAAAATCCTGTAGTTATAAGAACATGTCATTCCAAAACATAGGCAGCACCTTGAAACTGAACAGGAAAAGTGGGAAATTATAACTGTTCCTGTATCAGCTACATTGAGAACTCAAAACCCTTTCACTATTAAACAACATAATTTTGTGCCAGACATATTGTACAAGGGGGTACTGATAAGTCCTTAGCCTGACCTACTTCCTGAAGTTGTAGGACGGAATCGATAGTGTCATTGGAAAGAGGGTTCTGTTCATGTGCCGAATTGCAGGTCTTTTCTTGTTACAGAGATTGAAAGGAAGCATGTCAGGCGACACACGCAATTTCAACAACATCAAGACGTGAGCTGTCATCAAGTTTTTTGCTTGCAAGACAAGGCTCCGAAGAAAATTCATGTCATTCTGAGAGAAACATTAGGGGAACATGCACCATCATATGCCACCATCAAAAACTGGGTGACTCAGTTTAAAAGTGGTGATTTTTCCACCTGTGATGCGCCTCGTCCTGGACGACTCAAAACAGTGACCAACCCTGAGATTATTGATCAAATTCACGAGCTAATGTTGGAAGACCACCGGATTTCATCTAAACCTTTTTTGTCCGATGCGGAGGTCATTGCTGCTGCGGAGACTTGGTTGGACGGACAACTTTCTGAATTTTTTTTGAGTAGCTTGCAAAAGTTAGAGCAAAGGGCTAAGATGTGTATTGAGCTTCGTGGGGAGTATGTTGAATAAATCCCGAGTTTGGTCACTGTAGCTTGTTTCCTTCCTGGTCGGGCTAAGGACTTACCAGAACCCCCTTGTATGGTGGCAGTAATAGCACTAGCATGTGCAAGACATTCAGAGAATGTGTATTTCATTCTCCAATTGTTGGTCACCAGAGTCATACTCAACCACAGTATGTTTTACATGATAATATGCAACTTCACATTGCACCAAACTGGCATCATCCACAAAGCATTTAGTAGATATCATTGTCCATATGTGAAACAATGAAAACCAGTGTTGATGGGAAGGAGGAATGCAAGGTACCCTGGGAATTAGTGTTATTAATTGTGAGTCATCAGCAATTTTCCAGGTTATAAATACCACTGCTAAAACATTAATGACTGTGCTGCAAAGTTGGACATGAATTTTACATTGTTCACTCTGTGAATTATTGATAACTAATTCATGACACTAAACCCAAAATATGCACAAACTTTTTCCTGAGATATTTATTACAATAAATAAGGAACACTTTGTGCATTTTATTGATTCTATGTCACGAACTGGACATAGGTTTCTTTTTAAATAATGTGGCTAATAATTGCATAAATATGGAATTTACAAAAGGTGCCTCTTATATGTCACAATTTGGAGGGAAGGGGGGAATCATGTAATACAAGGTTAAATGTTCTTTTAAAAGAATGAAACACAAAATGGCAGACAGTTGGTTTTGAAGAACAAAGAGAACATCTCGTCAGTTTTCCATACATGATACGGTGCCTTCCTGCTTGAGTGTCCGCCCAGCAACCAGCTTGTGGCTGACAGCCTACCTTTAGGTAAATGATAACCCAACACCAACCCAGAACAACTCAGGCTGAGCATTATTATTATTAAAATGCCACTGAAATCATTAGTGCTCATGTGAGTGTACACTCAGCTTTACTTATTTATGTAAATCTGTGTCACATGGCAGGTTAAGTAGTGATTATCACTGTTAAGCGGCTATCGTTCAATATGACATCATATACTGCACATTTTTAAAAGTATGGTCTTCTGGGATTTGATGATATCTACTCATTGCTGCAAAACTATAAGTCTCTTGTGTATTCTGGTATGATATGTATGTGGAATGTTGTAATTCTAAAAGTTTCACATGATCGTTAACATTTTTCTTTTCAGACACACTTTTGAAAATACAATGGTTCCATAATGAGGTTTATGGGGGTGGAATCTCTTATAAATTTCGACCCACTAGAAAGAAAAGTCTGAATCACTGGATACCCACAGACATTACAACCAGCACACACACACACACACACACACACACATATATATATATTCTATTAAAGTCAAATATCATCTGTGCTACAGAAGACAAACTGCCAATAAAAATTATGACAATTCATAACAAAAAAATGAAATAACCCTACAGGGGTGGTTACAACCCATCAATCACTAGAAACACCTACAAGATAAAAGGGCCCCATCATAAATAATGGAACTGTTAACACAGTTCTCCAATTGTAAGGGAAAATCAGATTGACTGATAAATGGGAGGAGGGTTGAGGAAAGGGGAATCACAATTTTCTACAATATGAGGGGGTGCTGGTAAGTCCTTAGTCCAACCAGGAAGGAAACAAGCTTCTTCTTCTTCTTTTTCTTCCATTGGCTCTACAGCCCATAGTGGGCTTTGGCCTGTCAAACAATGTCCTTCCATTTTTTCCTATCCATCACTAACTCTCTCCATCTTCTCACTCCCAGCACTTGAAGGAAACAAGCTACAGCGACCAAACTCAGGATTTATTCAACATACTCCCCACGAAGCTCATTACATGTCTTAGCCCATTGTTCTTACTTTTGCAAGCCACTCAAAAAAAATTCAGAAAGTTGTCCAGCTAACCAGGTCTCCACAGCAGCAATGACCTCCACGCTGGACAAAAAATGGTGACCTTACAATTGTTTTTTCAGTCCAGGGAACAGGTGGTAGTCCGACGGGGCCAGATCCAGAGAATAGGGTGGGTGAAAAAGAAACTGGAAGCATAGGTAGGCCAGTTTCTTCTGGGTTGCATGTGCCTGGTGAGCCGGGACATTGTCGTGCAAGTACAAGACCCCCTTGGTGACCTTCCCGCAGCATTTTCCCTTCAAAATGTCCTTCAGTTGCACCAGCAGAGATGACTAATACTCTGCATTGATAGTGTGGCCATTTGAAAGATAATCAATGAGGGGGATGCCGCCTTGATCCCAAAAAATTGAGACAAGATTTTTGCACTCAGAATTTTTTGGGGCGGGGCGAGCCGCTATGCCACCACTCCATTGATTGTTGCTTTGTCTCTGGGTCATAGTCATGTAACCAGGTTTCATCCATGGTCACCAATTGCAACAGGAAATCATTTGGATTAGGCCGAAAAAATTCCAAAATTTGCTCAGACGAATGGCACCGCTGACGTTTTTGATCCACGTTCAGGCATTTTGGGACCCACTTCACGGAGAGCTTCCACATGTCCAAATCTTCATGAGTGATGGACCCAACCTGCTCACGTGAGATGCCCAGTTGCCCAGCTATTGATTTAGCCAAAATCCAGCTGTCTTCCAACATTAGCGCGTGAATTTGATCATTAATCTCCGTGGTGGTCACTGTTTTGGGTTGTCCAGGATGAGACACATCACAGGTGGAAAAGTCACCACATTTAAACTGGGCCACCCAGTTCTTTACGGTGGCATACGATGGTGCTGTTCACCTAATGTTTCTGTCAGAATGGCATGAATTTCCTTCGGCACCTTGCCTTGCAGGAAAAAAACTTGATGACAGCTCGTGTCTCGATGTTGTTGAAATTGCGCGCGTCGCCTGACATGCTTCCTTTCACCTTCTGTAACAAGAAAGGACTTGCAATTCAGCACATGAAATGACCCCTCTTTCCAACGACACTATCAATTCTGTCCTACAACATTGAGAAGTAGGTTGGGCTAAGGACTTATCAGCGCCCCCTTGTACAATATCATGCAGACTCGTAGAACTATACCAATGTTTCAGAATAATGTCATGACTCTGTCATCAGGGTTGAAAATGTTGTATGCTTGCTCATGAGAGAAGCTGTCAGGTTAGAAGAGCATATTCACCTTCAAAATGTTGTCTCATAGATTGTGACATCATGTCAGGTGGTAGGTGGTTTCTGAAGTTTCGGAGGTGTCTGCTGTGTACATTTTCTAGTATTCATTTGATCTTACTCCGTGTGACTTTTAATTTAAGAGGTATTCTAAAGGACAAATGCATACAGAAGCTAAAGGAGTACATACAGAATGTGAAATCAGGAATCATTCATGAACACCTTTACACAGAAAATTCAGAAATCACTCAACAGCACATTCAAATGAAAGTTCATAAGTGACTCCTGAGAACCTAAAAGAGGTTTAAGGAATTACTCACAAAGAACTTTTCAGATCAACCTCAACCAGTCTGAACATAACAGAAAGGATGTCATGTACAGTTATCCCTCAGTATCTCAGCAAATGGCCTACAGGTTTTAGCACAAACAGGACCCACAAATTAATACTTGTCTTTTAGTTTGCAACCCAATTCTTGCTTATATAATCACCTTCATTCTGCAAAAAAATTCATTTCCTATGGTGCCTCTCCTTGGCTGTCATAAGTTCTCAAATCTTCTTGAATATGGTGAAGGTCATGGCTTTCCTAAGTAGTCCATGCACAAGCAGCAGCTTCACAGTGCCTCTCATTGTTCCCATTACTTTGTTACAAAGTTCACTTTTCTTAGTGTTAATTAAATGTTCAGAAATGTTTTATCATATTTACAATTGGGATTATACTTGATTTTTAGGCATTTTCATACAATGCTCATGATGTAACTATTGTTTACGCATATGTTATTTAAATACAGTAACTGACCATAAGTATTATTTTTTTTTGTATGTAGGTAACATTCTGAGTTGTATTAAGGTGAACCTTTTATGTCTAAGAAGAAAATTTTAACCTCCAAATGAATTAAAATTCATAATGTAAGAAGTGATGGGAAACTAATTTTTGTTTCATATGTTTCCACCTTACAAGCAGTTTTCAGAAAACAAATTACACCTTATAAAACAAGAATTCTGTACAGACACGATGTCTTCAGCACGTACAATCTATATAGGCTGCTTTATTTTGCAAGTTTTTTGGCTTTCACAGGGGTGTAATTGAGATTGCTATACTTCCAGGATGTGGCAACAAATCACTGGGTAATTGATTCCCATGATATCAAGGACACTAAATTCTGCTGAAATGTCAGGAAGCAGCTGCCCACTCATGTAGCACCACCTTCCATAAAAGCAGATACCTCTGCCTTTATATCTCTTAGCAAGTAATTCTAGACTTAACATTAACTGGCAGAACCCAACCAAACAACAGCTGTCAGCTAGCTGTTGAGAAATGATATAAGAATGTGACTGAGTAGAAAGATTCACTGTACAAATAACCTGGTGATAAAACACAAGAACATATGCAAATCTGCATGCATGCATTGGTTTAAAAAATACACGACCAAGATAAAGTGCAAGGCCACAAATAAACTCACCTGTCTAGGTATGGCAGTGTTCTGGTCCACTGTACCATACCACTTCACCAGTAAGTCCCATGATTCACTTGGCACCAACACATAATCCAGTTCATCAAGTAAACTCTCTTTTAAAGTGCCATTTCCATCATCTGTAAAGAAAACTGTAGTCTATAACAAAAACAAGTGTACAAAACTACACTTGAGACACAGCCTGCTATAGAGGACTAAATAAAGGTGCAACAATGACTGTACTTTGCAAATTATATATCCAAATCTGAAGTAATCATGTAAAATGGCTGCAAGGCCACTCTAAGTTTCAGACAAGCAAAAGTTTAAATAAGAAAAGATAATCACTTGTAGGGTCCTCAGTTGCTGATCAAGAATTAAAGATAATGACATCACAGTTAAAACTACCAGTCATAAAGATAACTTATGTCAGAAGGTCAGGAGTCAGTGCTCAAAGGGTATTTGACATAGTGAGTTCCTTAGGGGTGGGGGGTGGGGGGGGGTAGGGGGCAAAAAACTGCTGTACTGAAATTTAAAAATTCTTTTTGTTGGTCAACGATTTTCAGTCATAAATAAACTACACTCTTAAGAGCTAAGGTTATGTAGCATCAAATTACAGAATATGTTCTGAATACAGAATTAGAAAGGTTGTGGTAGGAAGTGCCCATTCCCTAATTTGAGGTCCTATTCCAACATTTTCCTAGAGACAGGGACAAAAGAAGAGTTGTCCCTGACCATGCAATGAAGGTACATGCAGCACTGGAAAAACAGCTCCACTCAGTCTTAATGTCACCACTAGATGGAGGTCAGTGGTCAGCTTGACACCCTGGCCACCTTAATCTTGAGGGAAGAGCCCCCGACCCCTTGCACAGTATCAGTGGGTCCCAGAGACAGTGTCAGCATTCTGGAGAGGAGATAAAATTCCTTGACCCTGCTCAGAATCAAACCACAATCCTTCCATCAATCAGCCTGTAGCCTCATCAGTACATTACCCCAGGTCCCAAAATTTTCCTTGGGAAACTGTGGGAAACTGATCAACCTCAATCAGGATAGTCAGTCTTAAAGCCGAGATTTGAAGCCAGGACTTCCTGAACATGAAGCAAGTGTGCTACTACCTACTTAACTGCAATGTTTGGTGAAGCCTGAAAAGGCAAGCACAACACACCTTTCCCACATGGCAGAGAGTGATGCAATAAGCATGTGGCATTTGGGTTGACAAAGTGGCACTAGGAAAGAGTCTTCTCCAAGAACTACAGCTTTCCCCTGTCAGTATTATTCCACCAATGATCCACATTCATTCAATCCTTCATCCATTCATTCATCTACAACTGACACTATATCGTTCTCAGTTGACAGTACTGTTAAAAATTACACAACAAGAGAGGCAACGTACACAGAAATGAAACACTGAGGCATGTTCTCTGCGCTCAGCACCTGCCACAGTAGCCATTTGGCTTTATACCAGTTGATCCCACAGTAATCCCAAACTGAAAACATGTATGTGCACAAAACATATTTTGTAGATAAGGACTGAAGGAGAGAATTTCAAAAAATTAAGGAAAAAGGTCAAATCACAAGACCTTGAAATGTTCTTTTTTCACTTAACATAGTGAGTGAGTGAGTGAGTGAGTGAGTGAGTGAGTGAGTGAGTGAGTGAGTGAGTGAGCGAGTGTGTGAGTGTGTGTGTGTGTGTGTGTCCTCCCTAGTTAGAAAGGTTATTCATTTCCATTTAAAATGAACCATTTGTGACTTCTAACATTAAACGCAGTTTGGTCGTGATAGCATAGTCAGCACAGCAACTTGCTACAGGCTGCTTGGTTTGGGTTTTGAACCAAGCAGGGAGAGATTTTCCACACCTGTCCAGACCAGACCTGAGACCCACACAAGACTCCTGTACAATGGGCACCAAGACATGGTGCTGCCACCCACCAGCAACTAACACCAAGGTGGAAGAAAGGGTCTTTGTCCCCCTCCCCCACCCCACACTTTTATGGCACATTACAGAGTGAGCTTTATCTTTGACCTCAATTATGGACAGGCTTACAGCAGTTTCACTATATCCAGTCATGCCACACAACAACATTCTAGGTGCATTTGTGTAAGGAGCAAAAAGTGCCTATCAGTTTTGTAATGTCTGTCAATCAGTCCGATGTATCAACTAAGCTACCACTGGATGTATTTTTGTGAAATTTGACACTGGGAACTTCTATTAAAATCTGTCAAGACAGTACAAATTTGGTTAAGATTGGACAAAAATGTCAGACATTTGACATGAAGACCAAGTATGTTCATTCTGTTGACAGCACAATGAAATATTTTGTAACTCAACAACAAATGTAAAGGGAACCTCTTTTGCAGTTCCAAGGCAACACTCAACAGTTTTACACCATTGACAAGACATATAGTGCAACCATACTAAGAAAACGCCTTGTTACACTTCCATGGCAACAAATGTCCTGAGAATGCACCACAATGGTATGTTGTACTATACTGTCTATCTTGTCTTGAATTTCATACATCAACTGATAACAAATTATGATACCTAGATGTCTAAAAATTGGTATGGTAACTCACTTTTTATTAACTCTTCAAAGCTTAGTGTTACTGTGTGTATTGCTAACTTTAACACCAGAAAGTCTGAATGTTGACCATACTGTGTATTTATGCATTTGTTACAATAAAAGTTATTTCTTTATATGGCATTCACTGGTATGGTGTTCTCTGCGGTACCAACAGAATCACTAAACAGAATGAGGATTAGATTAATCTTAAACAGATTAAAGATTGCACCTCACCAAAGTGAATCAGAATCTGATAGGTTGGTGTTGAAATTGTACTTTTCTGTATTGATGACAAGTAAAGAGGTATACAATAAATTCACTGTGCAGACACTGATCCTTCAATATGACCACCCATGGAGTGTGGTGCAATGCAAGGTTTGAGTAAATGACAGACATGGAGGAAGTCCATATTTCCACCTTCAGGTAGATAACTAGTCTGTTCAGAATTCATGACTGCTACAGCAGTCAGTGCCATGTAGCTAACATGCAAATATTGGGCTATAATGATGAAAATACACACCAATAAACAATGAACTGTTATCAATGTGTCCCGGATGATCATCCGTACCACCAAACGTGTCCCATTCATCATCCATGCCAACGTAGCGTTTGAAGCTCTTGAACCATTTGCTGTCAATCAAATACCTTAAAAAAAAAAACAGTTGAGCACGTCATGAATTCTGGTACATTTGTGTGTCTTTTCATCCAAAGCACATCATTGGCAGCACATTTCAACCTTCAGTAAGAACATATTCAGGCTTAATATATTTCTGTAGGTGCAAGCCACTATATAAAAGTGGAGCTCAACTCTCTCAACGTTCTATACTTGGTCCACTCCCTTTCCACGTGAATACCAACCATCTACCACCCAATATTAATTCAGTTGCTACACCTGTTCATAATGCAGATACCAGAATAACAATGACTGAACCAGCTGTTGGGTATCGTGCATAATTATCAAACCACACCTTCCATCATCAACGCAAGGTTCATAGCTTCCTTGAAAATTTATATAAACACTACGTAAAATTTGAAAATAATATGCTGATGAACACACAAGTTCTGTAACTGTGCTGCATTAATAGGTATTTTCTGAAGGTGAAGTATTGTACTGCAAATTATCCTAGACCCCTTTTTCTATGATGTACATGTGTCTGTATCTATCTATGACCCGTTAACTTCATCACTATAATTTGTAGACAGTACTTGAAAATTCTCAAAGCCAAAACTGTGAGAACACACTAGCAAAAGGGCAAAATTTCAAAGCTACAACGCAACAGAAACCGTTTACAAACACGACAGAAAACATCCACTCAATTTCGGGTTCTCAGCATCTATAAACGAAAATTAGGTTAACTACAATTATGGGTCACGATTCTCAGATATTAACAAATAATTTACTGTGAACCCAATCAAAGCAACAGACCTATATCATATGTTCAATAAGATCAAAATGTAATATACCATGTCTGTCCTTTAACCATCGTCTTTCCCATTTGCGAACGTATTACTTGCTTTTGTAAAGCAATATCTGCTACATTCTCCACATGTTCCGCCATTTTCCTCAGCCTGACAGTACGGATGTGACGTACTTGCACAAGATACAATGGACGCAAGGTTGATCTATCGTACACAAGCACATAGATGTAACGAATAAAGCAGGCTTAAACGAATTAGCAAGAGCAGGGAAATTTTCGTGATTTTTTCAGATCTTATGAATTTTACGCTAAATGCATTCTCGACCACCGAACAACTCAGTTTTGCGCTTCGGCTGTGTTAAATGATACAGACGGTTCCAATGTGAAGTTAATCATTCTGCCTCCACAGGTTCCCTAGCTATGATTCATGCTTTCTCCTCCTTGAGCAAGCACTCACAAGACGTCTCCAGAAATAAGGCTTCTATCAAATTCATCATTACAGGGATAACGCATTGGCAATAGTTGCACATAACTAGATTGTTACCCAATTGTTTCCCATCACACTACCAACAAAAATAAAGTAACCAAAAATGTAGAAATAAATTGTGAAAATTGGATTAGACTTGTGTCCTTGCCGGGTTGTATTCAACATCTAAGCATCTGAAGCTGTCTGGCATGCCTGTTCCCATCTACATGCTCCTTTCTCAAAAATGAGCATTATGGAACAGCCAATAAAAATAAACATCTCATGGTAGATAACATTGTTGATATCATTTTGATTAAAATTATTTTCAGAAACAGTGAATTCTGATTTTAAAAAAAACATGTGAAAGATTCTTCTTTATTTTCCAAGTCATTCTATCTCTGATTTGTTGTGGACAAAGTGGCAATGAGACTGGGTTTTCTCTGAGTACTTATTTTTTCCCTTGGTATTGTCATTCCACCAGTGCCCCTTATTTTATTTACTGACCACATGCCAAACAATCTGAGCAATTGGCAGCATCAATAAATAAACCAATTTTGTCTTTCTTTATTTCTATTCACATAAAGGCTTACATGCATATGTCACAAATTATTCACGTACAAACATTACTGATCAGTACTCGTACATGATCACTTTTTGAATTTAATAATTTTTTAGGTTCAGAGTGCCTGGATTTCTGTTGGTTCAGTAGTGAAATCAGCTGTTCTTAATTGACCAGACTAAGTAGGTGACTCCCACTGGCATTTATGTGGTCCTTGCAGACCCTGCAGCCCAAGGTTACAAATGTACAGAATACTAAAATTTCTTATGGGTCTTCTGGACTTGATTCGCTTCTTCTGACACAAGACAGTATTATGACATAAACCATTCTAAATTAGTTTCTGGGAAAGAAAGTGGCACAAAAGTCTGGTGTGTAATATTTGCATGCATCTTTAAAGATTAGCCTTTTTTGTTATGTGTAAAGTTGTATTGAGGAACCAAATGAAAGACCTTATTGCCTAGTGACTCTTTCATTATAAAATTCTGAATGGATCCCTGTTGTGAAATCTTGGAGAAACTTCACTAGAAACTACAATGGGATCTCTGATTGTCCAGTTGTGGAGGGGCCCCTGACTGGTGTCTCCCAATATTTTGCCTGAGAACAGAAACAGGTCCAACTTCCAGAACACGTTCTGTATGGAGCAGACCTATCAGATAAACGAGAAAGACTAGGAACCAAGTGATATATGTGTAATACACCATATCAGAACCCATTAGAAATAAATTTTATATCATCTGGCAAATTAATTCCAGAAATTTGAATCACATGGTGAAATATTCATAAGGAATAGACTATATGAACACCCTGGCCACCAGTTTGATTTAAAAGTTATCATTTTCTTAGTCAAAATTAATACTAAGTTTTAACCACTGAAATTTCAGTATCTGGTCTATGAAGGTATGAATTAAAAGTCTGTATTAAACTTTACTTGGGAGTGTGGTGATTAGACAGGATATATGAAGGAGAAGAACAAACATAACTGGGTCAGTCTCTAATTGATTCATCCCACTGTGCAAATATTCAAAAGATTAGTAGCACAGAATTGCAGTCAGCACATCTTTATTAGTTAATAGAAAAGCTACATGGTCTGACCTTGATATTGAGCTATAATCTGGCTGATACTTTCTTAAAACACTGGATCCCAAGCATTTTACATTACACATTCCATAAAATAAAATAGTTAAAATATGGAAAAACATTTTTAATATGTACTATTCAATTATTTTTAAGTCTTCCTTCCTTCCTTCTATTATATAATGCAACTAAATTAATATTGTATTTTTGCATTTACAAATTCTACCAAACTGAAGATATAGTGATTTTATTGCCTTCTTGTTATGTAGAAAATGTAAGCACTGCATACCTTAAATTGTTTTTTCTTACCCAGGTAATGTGTTGCTCTATTATACGTCTTATGCAAAAAATTCTATTAGAATCTCCAGTTGTTGTATTGACTGAGTGGTTTTTAAGTTTAACAAATAGATCTCAAGCATTTTCTTTAATGGGCTCTAATTAGCTGTAACACAATTACATTTGGAACACTTCTTCTATTCAATATATTATTATAACATATCACATATTTGTACTATGTCATGATACTGCATAAAGTACGCAGCATATCAATCCTATTTCTATTTTTAAATTATTCCCTTCATAATAAACAGCTTTTGGTTTTATCCATTTTCTAAATCAATAAATTTTGCTTTTTTCTTCTTCTACTCTCTTGCAGGTCCTCTGCCCAAGATTTGATACTTTCTTCTGTCGTAAAACACCTTTTACCAAGATTCTTTGTTTTCCACTTTCAACTTTCTTTTCTTGGGGCAGGTGTAGCTTTTCCCTAAGCTCCACTTTTTTCTTGCTATATCTTTCGATTCTACTGGTATTTCTATACAATTCAAAATCAATCATGCGACGACGTTCTTTACCTTCTGCAAGCAGCTCCTTCCAGTTCATCTCATATTCAAATGTATTGTTCTTCATGAACATCAGTGCCTTCAGTTCAATCTCTTTGTACTGTCCAGCAAATTTATTCATAGTGTTCTCCAAATCTTTAAGCACAACATTCATATGTATGTCTGCCCTAAGGGAGTCCTGTCAAAGAAGTCAGAATTCTAGAAATGCAATACACATGCAGTGAAGATAGTACCTGTACTCTAAAATGATATTCAATTTTCAGTAAACTTAATCATATTAAAAGTATATGTACTGGTAATGGACTAGAAATTTATACTGTGTGATTGGTATAATAATTTAAATTGATGCTACATTGTAACATGTTTTTAAATGCTGAAATCATAAATTTCTTTCGGCTTAATTAAGTCACAAAAATAAGTTTGAAACTTTTAACCGTTATTTAACAAAGTCACTTATCCATAAATGTTACTTCAGATGGTTTTGAATGGACACAGAAAACACTGAAGAATTTCTGAGAAATATACATGCAACTTCATTTTTTGACAATTAAACTTCAACTTTGCCCCCATATAGATAAAAATATACAACAGTAATGTTGAAGAAATTGGCTTTATCTCTACTTTCAGGTGAATGAACATAGTATGTACTTTGAGAGACCCAGTTAAATACTGTAAATCATACTATACCTAATGATGAGGAAAGACTATCTAGTGAATATAGTAGCTTTATGTAGTGAACTTAGTGATAAGTGATATCTTTATCTACTAGACCCTCTGATTGGGGATAGATTTATCTACCAAACCGTGGTAAGTATGCACTTTTACACTTACACCTAATGATAAACAGTTAACTAATCTAGTGAGCCTAGTGATAAGGGATAGCTTTATCAACTGTGTAATGTGTAGACAGAACAAGACTCCAAAATATGTACAATATATTCTTTATCCAGACAATGGATAATGCTCAAGGAATACTTCCCAGTAACTACACTAAAACAATGATATGAAAGTTCAGAAGCAGTATGTGTAACTTACAACTTACTTTGACCATCTTTGGAAACAGCACAGACATTCTCTCTGTCAGTGTATTTTGCTGCTTCATTTTCTCTTCATGTTTTAAATTTTTTTGTTTTTCATCCTCCTTCAGCTGGTCAAGTGGAACTTTCATGTCCACCAGAATCTGGGCATCCAGCTTCTTTTTCTCCAACAGAATATTAGTCAGGTACTTCTCTTGTTCTGAATTCCAGTGTTGTCTTGCATTTTCTTCTTTTGCATTATATTTCCTTTTCTTTAGCTTTCTCTTTTTCAGTTCTTTCTCTTCCTGTATCTTTTTCTCTTTTTCCAGTTTTTCCCGTGCTCTCTTTAAAGTTTCTCTCATTTTCATCTCTGCTTCAGAACGCTTCTTTTTTGCTTGCAGCATATCAGCATTACAAGCCACCCACCTCTCTTGCATCTCATGTGAAAGATTTCTGCATTTTGTTTCTCGGTAGAAGAATGTATCTACTGCTTTATTCTGTTAAATAAAAGAAAATTCATTAGTTTCCATTTAATCCTATGCAGATACTAATGCCTTGATGAATGAGATATCACTCCATGAGTTTTTCCTTCTACAAGATGTATACTTACATACACGTGTTGCACAGGATGAATTACATTTTTACTCTTATGATGAGGTTAATGCTGCTAATTATGTGGGCACATGACATAACTTAATTTATGCATTTAGAACAAAGAAGATAAAATAGAAAATCTTTTTGTTTTGTCCAGATTTTCTGTTTCTCACATAGCAATGTGTTGTCATGGGAGGATTATGAAGTTTACATTTTTCTATTCTTAACTGCTGTACAGTAATACAGGTGCAGTAATTATAGTATAACTACCAGAAATAAAAAGGGGTATGCTCAAGTACTATGTTAGGGCACAGCAACACTGTATCTGAACAAAAAATAATACAGCACAATTCTTTTAATTTGGCACCCATGGGACCAGACAGGTGCCAGATTATCCATCACTCCAAGTTACCAAACAATACCTCTTCTGACCTAATTTCTTACAGGTTTTTTTATTACTGCTTCTGTATGTGAGCTGCATAACTAATCAAAGGAGTATTCTGGTTGGACATATCATTCAGCTGTTGGTTTAAGGGCATTAGGGTCCCTTTCTATTCACTCTGGAGTCTCCTCAGTTTCTACCAGGGATGGTGAAGGACCAGGAGACTGTCGATCAGCTGTCTTCATAACTGAAGAATTTGATGGGGTTGGAGAAAAGGGGTCAAGAGATACCACAATGGTCGATGTAGCAACATTCTTGGAGGCCTTTTATGGAGGACTTCCAGATCTGGGACTGCTTTCCTCAACTGCCAAAGTAGCAGGATTTCCAGAGTCTCGACATTCAGATTCAAAGGATTCTATTGAACTTGAAATGACCTATTACAGTTCACCATAAACTACATTTTGATCCATGCTGGACAGATGTACACAAAACTTCTTGTCTGAAGTTTAAAAATATTCATTGGAATGAATTTCTCTGAGTACAAGACTGATTAATTTTCTGGTGGTTGATTATTGCAGTGATATGCTAGTTATTTACTACCAACAGTACATAAAGAAAGAACTTTTCAATACGTAACACTGTGCAAGGACAAGAAGAGCAATTTTGATTCATTTTGAATATTTCTTAATTTCTCTTTCACACATCCCCTCATTTCTGTTTCTTACTGTCCTCTGACACAAAAAGTAAAAAATGTGTACATGAATGTAATAGTGGAGGTCAGTCTTTAGCACTCCTAGTCATAATTTTACAAGCTTATATTTTATGCCCAACACTTCTCACTAGTTTGAAGCCCAGGTAACTTTTTCCTATGGGGATGTCATTCATGGATAAAGTGTTCTGCTGGAATATTCACAGAAATAATTATTAAAAAAAAATACAATACAGCAATTGAGTTCCCAGTCACCACAGAAATTATGCCAGCTTATACAAAATTAGATCGGTTTTGAGTTGCATAGGAATGAGACGTTACAGTTGTGAAGATAAGGAGTGTAACACGATTTCATGTGACTATGGCCTTTCGAAATTTAGCGCTCTGGCAAGCTCAGCATTGTAAAATTTTATAGAGAGGGAGTGATCAGCTGCCTGCCATATACCATTATTATTGTGCTGTTAGTGGGGGGATGAGCATTTCAGACATAGCTAGCATAGATGAGTTAATCTATTATTTCAAACAATAATCACACCCAAAATTTATAATTAGAAATTATAAAATTATTTTTAAAAACTAAGGGATTATAGTGAAGTGATTCACTTGTTAAAATTCAGTGTACAAGTGCCTGCCTTAAGCCTTAACTGATTGTTCACATGACAATAAAAGTGCAGAAGTGATAAATTAGATAATGGTGCTTGAACATGTTAACAGGGTGTTAAAATTTACTAAGAGAATTTCATGAATAATAATAACTGTTCATCCATCACCTACCACCTATAGACTGAACAATTATGGTGTGTTATAAAAGATCACTCCATGTCATATTGCCCACATGAAGCCCTTGCTCTCCACTGTACAGAGTAGTCAGCCTGTTATAACTGTGCAGCATCTTTCCTATCATCCTGGCAAAGTATCCAGTTAGTAACTATTATGAGACAGCAGTGATATCAAATGGCATCCAGAATGGGATAGGAAGTGGTGCTGTCAGGACAGCAAAGACATAGTGTAAGAATAGGTGAAGTGCCAGCTGATCTGTCTTACCTACCTGCATATTGCTCTCAGAATAAGAAGAACAATAACAGCTACAAAGTGTGATTGGAGAAAGTAAGAGCAGTGATAAGTTAGAAGCTGAATTATGTTATTTCCTAATTCAACTCTGACATATTACTGCACAGGCAGGAGGACACACTGAACATGTTTCACATTCAGAACTGTATATCCTACATGTGTGGTCACTTAAATGCAAAAATAATGCAGTATGAAGTGTGATTCTTTTGAATTCATGGTTAAATAAAATGGTCTGAAGAAGAAAAAATCATGCTGTATGTTCTGAGTAACTGTCACCAAAAGTATTCTTGCACAGAATTGTGCGATTCATGATATGGGATTTTGCAAGATGTAGCTGATCAAATTTAAGTTTGGTCCATACAGGACAATTTGGACTACCACCTTTGAAGAAAAATTTTTTACTATCTATGGATTTTGATAGAATTGCATACTGAGACTTTGAAAGTGCAGTTCACAAGGATACTAGTAAAAAAAACCAACCAAACATACCATGTGTTTTATCTGAAGTAAAAAAAATTAAGAATGTAGTAAAACCTTGACAAACCAAGCCACATTATAGCACAGATACAGATATACAGCAGATATAATAATGTCCAACAAGACGGTTTTAGTTTATTGCATAGCCCAAAATATGGTGTAAGCATGTGTTGCTTGGGTCCCATGAAGTCACTCTGCAACACCAAACCTCAGCTTAGCTACTATATATCATATTTACCCGAACATGAGATGAGAAATTCTGCCTAATGCATTGTCTGAGACATGAAATTACACATGTGCTGTGAAGATAATTTCCTCACCACTAAAGATTTGAGGAGGAAGGGATGCATAATCTACACAGTGTCATCTTTTATCAAGATACCTACAATACTTAGTAAAGACTTGGGGTTCTCACAATGGTAACTATCATGAATATAGTCTTCTGGGATGTGTTGCCTTTTAGTCTGCTAGAAACTGACTGACATTTTGTAGAAATATGCAGCACTTTACTATTCCCATAGAGAACCTCCCTTGGTGGAAGGATATGCCATATCATGGTGTTCTCCAAACTGGCCCACTTTTCAGGGCTCCCATTCCCCTCCTTGTCTTCTCTTCACTTCCCTCTTTCAATGCTTTTTTGTCCTCCCTATTAACACTGGAAAATTTACCCCATTCTCCTACCATTAAGCAGAGACAGCATGTTCCTGTCAGTAATTTTCTATGAAACAACAGTGTCTCATCCTAGGAGACAGTAATCTTCATATATGTAACTGTTTGGAACACTGATTCCTTTGACAAGAATTGCAGACTAAATATGAAGTCATATTCACCATATTTTTTTTTGTAAACAAGGATGATATTTCTAAGCTTGATGGATACAAGCCTGGAAACAAGTACAAGTCCCACTACAGGGTTTGACAGAGATGGAATTGTTGCATATACCGTGGGATATTTCATGTAAATTTCAGTGACTGTATACAAACTCTGATTAAGGAAACTGTTCTTTTCAGTTGCATTATATAATGTTTTGTGTTTTAGTCATAAATGTTACTAGACTATCTTCAACCAGCAACACTAAAGACATAACACAAATGTGACAAATTTCTTTTTTAAGTGCAGAGGTTCAGGGAAAGTAGTATTTAAATTTTAAAACAGGTCTGTATGTAGTTAGAAAATGGCAGATATTTCACTATTAAGACTTGACACCTTATAAAATTTTGCCCGACACTGAATCATTGCACTGTCACTTCCTCTTGAGAACGTGAGATATGAGGTCGTTGTAATAATTATAATTATAATTTATTTATCATTCCAGAGATCCACCAGAGTGGATATAGAACTTGTCAATAGATTACAATAAACATGGTACAAAATGAGTGT
>JGI20166J26741_12197806_pt1 | contig 18168 bp, 12 predicted proteins | sample TergutCu122P5_FD_26741 | JGI IMG/M metagenome (IMG submission 26741)
TGGGAGATCGACTTAACTTGGACTTCGGGAGGAGAAAGCGATCTTAATAGATTTATGGTATACCGGCAGGATTCAGGCTCCGGTGAATTCATATTGATTAAGTCAACGACAGAATTAAGCTATAACGATGTGCCATTAGATCCTGCCAAGAGCTATTCTTATAAAGTTGAAGCATATGACAAAAGCGGCAATTTTAGCACAAGCGAGATTGTTGAGAATGTCAAACCTTTAAATATTGACACAATTAAGCCGATTGCTGACGCGGGAACCGGTACAATTGGCGCGGTTGGGCATACTATAAGCTTTGACGGAAGTTTGTCAAGAGATAATGACAGCATAGCTTCATATACGTGGGATTTTGGCGACGGCGCTATAGGATCAGGTGTAAAAACCACTCATTCTTACACCGAAGCGGGAACATATAGCGTGACGCTTAAAGTTACTGATCCTTCGGGAAATGTAGACACAGATTCTATAAGTGTAATCATATATCCTTATAATGATATTGGCACAATTAAGGTAACTGTCCTTGACAACTCAACAGGACGACCAATACCCGGAGCTTACGTTTATATCGACTTGCCTAACGACGCGACCCGTCAGTTCACCGCTGATCCCTCCGGCGTTGCCACAATAGTCGCGTTGCCAGGTAACTACAATATCTCCGCATACCAGACTGGTTATATCCCTGCTGAGGTTAATTTAAAGATTGAAAAGGACGTAACAAATTACGGCACAATAAAAATATCTAAAAATGATCTTGTGATCTCGAACATATCCGTTCATCAAATGACCGTTGATGAGATTGCCGATGTAGGCATTGATGTAAACGCGCCGGAAAATCAGTATGTCTATAGCTTTCAAATTCATCTTGAATTTGAACGGATGCCACTTCCTGTTGAATATTTGTACATTAACGGTAATGGCATCGCTTTTGATTATGAATCCGGCAAACCAACGCCTGGGACTCCCGGTTCAATAAACTTCGGCGGCGGTACGGCGACTCCAACAATAATATACTCCGATCATCCCGAAGTGCCGCCGACTATCGCTTATATTGTTGTGCCAGGTTCTGTTTCATGGCTTAAACAGTTTTTTGAAATCGGACTGGTTATGCAGAATATGGCTGACCCACAGTTTGTGATAAGAAATACTACGGTATCACTAAATGTACCCAGCGGGCTTAGTTTCGTTCCCAGTGATTTATCCAGTTCGACTACTGTCAATATTGGCGACTTTGCCGGAGGGGACGCATATGGGCTTGCTTGGGTTCTACGCGGAGATTTAGCTGGTGATTATGATGTGTCAGCCAATTTCACCGGAACCCTTATGCCGTTTAAAGCTCCAATAAATATCAAGTTGAAATCAGAGGGGAAGGTTACCGTCAGCAAAGATTCCGGCCTACATATCTACGCGATGGTTGAATCCGCAGCATATATCGGGGAACCTTATTATGTGCAGTTCGCGCTAGTAAATGAATCTTCAAGACCGATTTACAATGTGCAAACGACTTTCGGCGCTTACACGTTGCCAAACCCCAAAGAAGAAGTGATTGTGATCTACCCGGACGGTTCTAGAGAAAAATACACTTATGGTGGCGGCACAAGTGGCGGTGGCATTTTATTACAGGATGCCATATCACTTGACGTAGGTGATTTAAGCGGCAACACGAACGCCAACTTACCACCTTTGAATCCAGGGGACACGATAAAAGGTACAACCCTCTATCCCGGTCAGACAATATACGGCACCTATATTACGGAAATAAGCGCCGGCGACGACCCTGATGAATACTATTATGTGTTAAGAAATGCTTTCGTAGTAGGATCAGGTGATTATATTCCTATTACTCTCACCAGTATTGGCAGCCATATGTTTAAGTATAAGCTGAAGGTTGTTCCAGGGGTATCTGAGTCCATGTGGGCTGACCCGGTTGACACCGAAAGCGGCTCGCATGTAATAAATTCTGAGGCCCTTGGGGTGCTTGGCGTAACCCAACTTACTTTTGATTTGGAGTATAACTCAGGGCTAATATACCAAGTGGATCAGTTAAAGAAAGCATATGAGCGGACTCCTTTCCCAGCAATCGCGCAGCTTGGGAAAACATCATTGGGTAAAGGGTGGAGCAGTAATTATGACACTTGGCTCACGGATAACTCCGACGGAACAGTGACTGTTTATTGGTCTCCATATAGCTATTCCATATTCTATAAGGGAAGTCCGAATCAAAGAATTATTTACGCGACAAAGGATGATAACGGTAATTTTATAATTTCTAGCGATCAGAACAATGCCGAGGCGACATACTATACAAACGATATGGGTATGTCAAATTATGTTCTCATAAGGCTAGCCGATGGAACCTATGCGCTCACACTCGGTAATAAGAATGGCTTTACATTCGGAAGAGACGGTCAGTTGATCGGAATGAATGATAAATCAGGCAAATCAATAACCATAAGCCATGAGAGCGATCGCCTAATTATAAGCGAACCTGCCTCGGGGCAGACGTTTATAGCGAAATATGACGAGGGTTGGCATATTGCCAGCGTTGAGGACAATATGGGCCGCGTAACTTATTTCCGATATACTGGAGACAACCTTACTTCAATTCAGTACGCAAGCGGGAAAACGGTCGACTACACATATGACAAAAATGGGTATGTCCTTACCGGCACCGACGCAAATGGTACATTCTTTACTGATACATATGATGATCAAGGGCGTGTTATCGCTCAGGATGATGGGGTTTCCACTAATGGCTTAACGAAGTTCAGCTATGATGAGACCAGCGAGTTTTGGCGTACAATCACAACCGTAACTGACAGAAACGGTAACACAAGGAAATACTGGCATAACAGATTTGGACAGCTTGTCAAAGTCGTTGATGAACTCGGAAGGATCACGACATATACATATGACAAAGACGGAAACCAGACTAGTGTTACAGACCCCAATGGCGCTACGACTGTTTATTCTTACGATAGCTTTGGCAATCTTCTTTCTACGATAGATGCTGAAGATAATACTTCTACAATGCAGTATGACGATAATAACAATCTTCTCATGGCTATAAACGCCAACGGTGAGACAATTGTTAACACATATACCGCTAACAACCTTTTGGTTGATACAACAGACCCGCGTGGTGGTAAAACGGTATACACATACACTGAAAATGGTCAGGTCAAAACGGTAATGACTCCTGGGTTGCGAATGTCTTCATTCGCATATCAAAATGGGAATCAAGCGAAAGTTACAGATTACGAAGGCAACTCTTATAGCTTTAATAATGATGCTGTCGGTCGCGTTACGTCAATAACTAACCGTGACGGTGAAACCAGTTTTATCGCTTATGATGAAGGCAATCAAATTACGTCAAAAACTGATGCTGCCGGAGGTGTGGAGAGTTATACTTATGACGCGAGAGGTAACGTGCTCACAAAGACAGATGCCCGAGGAAATGTAACTGCGTTCAAATACGACGGCAACAATAACCTGATTGAGTTGATTGACGCTCGAGGCTATCGCACCACGTATGAATACGACGGCGAAGATCGTCCGATAAAGATAACCGATGCAAAAGGTAATTCCACGTCTTACACATACGACGCCTTCGGCAATTTAACACTGACCACAAGTCCGGATGGCAAATTAACTTTCTATACATATGACGACAACAACAATGTCCTTACCGAAACGACTACTGGCCAAGGAACTAAAAGTTATACATATTATAAAACAAATAAGCTTCATACAATGACTGACGCCTTAGGTAACAAGACCGTCTATGAATACGACAAAGTCTGGCGCTTAACAAAAGTTACTTATCCAAACGGTGGTTCGACAACATATACTTATGATGCCGCCGGGAATATGTTAACAAAAATTGACGCGCTTGGTAACAAGACGACATATACCTACGACGCTGATAGCAATTTAAGTTCTCAAACTGATCCTAATGGCAATACGACTTTCTATGCATATACTCAAAACAATAAGCTAAAAGAAGCTAAAGACGCTCTAGGCAACGTCACAAAGTATTTTTATGACTCTGAAGATCGTTTAACGAAGATTACAAATGCTAAAGGGGATTCAAAATCGTTTGACTATGACCAACTTGGCCGAATAACGTCGATAACTGATGAGCTTGGTAATACCTATTCTATGGAGTACGATGCTGTTGGCAACGTCGTATCTGTTTACGATGCTGAAGGGGTTGCAATCGAGAAGACATACTACAACTCTATTAATCTCCCAACAGACACGGAAGATGCTCTTGGACGTAAAACTCAATCAGTGTATGACGAGGTCGGTAATCTTGTTGAAGTTGTGGATGCGCTCAACCAAAGCTCGAAGATTACGTATGATACAATCGGCCGAATAACAACAGTAACCGACCCGTTGGATGGCGTCAGTAAGCAGTCATTTGATGAAAGTGGTAACCTGAAAGCGATCACCGACCCAAATGGTTGTGAAACATCATTCGGATACGACATCGCTGGAAGACTGGTATCAGAAACAACTGCCATCGGAAGCAGCAAGACTTATGGCTATAACTCCCTTAGCCTTGTAGACACTTACACCAATGGGCGCGGTCAGAAGACGAGTTATAACTACGATGCAGCTGGCCGCCTTAAAAGCTTCACCGATCCAGTTGGAAGCGTCTCATTCGTTTATGACGCTAATGGGAACGTTTTGGCCGTAAATGATGAAAAAGGTACCATAAGCCGGGAGTACGACGCCCTTAACCGCGTTACGAAGTATACTGACGTCAATGGCAATACGATCAAATATTCTTACGATGAACTCGGGAACCTGACCACACTCACTTACCCAGACGGGAAAACCGTGAAATACGTATACAACGCCGCTAGCCTTCTCACTAAAGTTACCGATTGGGAGGGTCGCGTCACCAGCTACGAATATGATAAGGATCAACGGCTTGTGAAGACTGTTCGCCCCAATGGTACGATCCTTAATAACAGTTATGACGCAGCGGGTCAGCTTACGCGAAACTCCGATACCACTTCTGACGGCTCTGTAATCCGCAATGTCAGCTATGAGTACGACGCTAACGGGAACATAGTCTCAGAGAATACTGAGGGCGGTTTAAGTAACTCGATTTCTCCTGTGATGGCCAATGTGAGTATGACCTATGACATTGCGAATCGTATTGCTACATATAATGGTGAGGCCGTAACATACGATACCGATGGCAACATGACATACGGCCCGCTAAACGGTCAAATGGCATACTTCACTTATGATTCACGCAACCGTCTTATAAGCGTTGCCGGCCCAAACATAGGCAAAACTGTCTACGAGTACGATGCTGACAATAACCGTGTGGCCATGACTGTAAACGGAGCAAGGATAGAGTATGTAATAAATCCCAATGCTAACCTTGCAGAGGTGCTGATGTCAATAAGTCCTGACGGAAGCGCCACTTATTATGTTTACGGGCAGGGACTTATTGGCCAGGAAGATAAAAACGGGCAATACCTCGCGTTTCACTTTGACTATAGGGGCAGTACAGTTAATCTTACGGATTCGACCGGTAAGGTAACTGACAGTTTCTTCTATGCGCCATACGGGGAGCTTATAGACCACATCGGTAATACAATAACACCTTTCATCTTTAACGGCCAGTACGGGGTAATGACCGATGCAAACGGTTTATATTATATGCGTGCTAGGTACTATAACCCTGATATCAAGAGATTTATTAACCAGGATGTTGTTCTTGGTAACGTCTCTGACGGGAGGACATTAAACAGGTACGCGTATGTAAACGGAAATCCAGTATCTTTTGTTGATCCATTTGGACTAAGTGCGGATGGCGGAATAGCGTATAATTTTTTCGCTGGCTTTTTCGATTTCTTCAAAGATCAATTTAGTGGATTGATTTCTATGGGTAAAGAAATATGGAATGAATATTTAAACCCTTTCACTATAAAAAGCCCTAAAGACTTACTAAACCGTTTCTTTTTCCCAATCAAGCTAGCAGGTGAAACAATCATCAGCACAGGTAAGTGGGCATGGGATACAAGTAAAGGAATATATCAAGATGTGTCTAATGGCAATTGGAACGACTTGTCATATAGACTTGGAGGATTAGCGGCTGCAGTTGTAGAGGCAGTTATCTTACACAAAGTTGGAGGAGAAATAGGAGGAAAGCTTGCTAGAAAAGAGAGCGAGGTAGTTCCTAAAAGAGGCATTTTGACTAGAGATATTGAATTGGGAAATAAATCAGTAAGTTCTCAACTCGCTAGTCTTCAAAAAACATTTGAAGCTCTTGTTGAGAAACATGTATTACCCGATTTCAGGAAAATTGATCCAAACCTTGAGGCTGGGTACAGGGGTTCCTTTAAAACAGGAAGAGTAGGAAATCCCACTAAACCGACCTTTGGTCAATTAATTGATCTGAATAGTTTTGATATTGACTACTGGATCAAAAGCGATAAACTATACGAGATGTACGGAAATAGTTTAAAAGCACATCCAGAATTCAGAGGAATATTATCAGAAACGCCGGGTTTTGAAGGATTAAGACCTAATAAATCAGGGTTTTCGATAAAATTCTTACCGTATGATTAGATCAATGCAATATGCAGTGAAACTTTTGTTCTTACCATGTAATGCATTGTTCAACTGCAAAAGGAGTTCGCCTACCACCAGAAAAGATCGAATCTAAGCCGTTCAAAAGTTATCATAGTTTTTTCATTGTAATGGCTTATAATAGCCATTTCTCCAGTATTTGAAAAGCTTTTTGCATTGGAGTCAATAACTACACATTTAATTTGTTGTTTGTAAATTTAGAAGGAGGGAATTTATGGCCGATATATTTGGCGCTTTTGCAGAATTCTTGATTCAAACTGATGTGTCTTTACGTACTTTAGGAGAAAAGATTAGTGAGCATTTAGAAATACAAAACCTGAGAATAGAGAATAAGGAGTATGAACCTTATGATGAAATAATTCTTGCCGAAACACTTGGCTTTGAGCTTGAAATTAAACAAGTAAGCGATCCATATTGGCCAATGTTTAACTATACTTTTTCGATGATAACATCTGATTCTTTTCTAGAAATATCAGAGGATCGTATGTTTGATTTGTCATTTTGGATGGCGCGTTATGTTTCACTAGTTTGTAATATTTCAACATTAGTTGTCAATAAGGACAAAAAACAGGGACGAATATTTTATCGTGAGATCGGCTCAAATAAACGATGTAGCAGTACAATGGTAAGCATAAATGCAGATCACTTAACTTAGTGACCAATGTTGTTGTTGCTATTGACTGCTTAGTTTTGGTGCTTATCGGCGGCATTCCCCAGCTGTTACAAGTGGAGACGGTGTTATGGGTGACGACTCTTTTGTAAAGCTTCAAGGAGTTCATGAGAGAAACCCTGAAACCTCCGAAACAAATATTATCCTGAAATTTAGCTGTGGGTTATGAAAATTCATCAGTTCGTTCAAAATGTTTCAGGATAATATTGTTTACACATTATGCCAAAGCGAAACTTAGGGCTTATGTGAAAGCAGACAAATTCAATTGAAGCACCTCCAAACAGGTTGCATTAGAGGTAAACATTAAAGAAATAATGCCACCGCTCGTTGAATTGAGATAAATTTTATTCTGAAACTCTTTCATTGAATCAGCTATTTCGCACAAGTTACGTCCAAATTTCAGGATAATATTTGTTTCGGTCTTTACTTGACACATTCGCATACTTCATCCGGTATCAGGATGAACTGTACCGGATACTGAGTGTCCGGGATTCACAGGGGCGCGGGATGTATGTGGAGGTTTTGGCGGATAAAGACACCGCCGCCAAGAGTTGATTATTATGCGTGATTGATGTGGGTGATGATTATGGCGTCGTTTGAATTCAAGCTACCGGAGGACTTTTTGGAGAAGATCACCAAGCTGGGCGACCAAACCGATGCGATTGTTTCTCGTGTCTTGGATGCCGGGGGCGAAGTCGCGCTTCAAGCTGTCAGATCGAAACTCAATGATTCCATCGGGCGCGGGAATAAGACGAATTCCCGGTCGACCGGCGAGCTTGCCGCTGCGCTGGGTGTTTCCCCAGCCAGGATCGACCGGAACGGCAACGCCAACGTGAAGGTGGGCTTCAAAGAGCCGCGCTCCGGGGGCAAAAGCAACGCCATGATCGCCAACGTGCTCGAATACGGGAAACACGGCCAGCCGCCGCGACCGTTCCTCAAGCCCGCGAAGGCCGCCAGCCGAGCCAGCGTTATCGCGGCGATGGAGCAGAAGCTGGATGAGGAGCTATCGAACCTATGAATATATTGTCAGAGTTAAGCGCGCTTTTGAGTAAATTGGCTCCCGTGGAGACCGGCGTGTTCAGCGGTGAGGCCCCGGACGAATATCTTGTCATTACGCCGCTGACGGACTCCTTCGAACTTTACGGCGACAACCGGCCCGAATTCGAGACCCAGGAGGCGCGGGTGTCCATTTACTCAAAGAGCAGCTACATAGCACTTAAAAACCGCGTCGTTTCCGCGCTTCTGGTTGGTGATTACACGATCACCGACCGCCGGTACATCGGGCGCGAGGACGACACCGGATATTTTCATTACGCGGTTGACACCGCAAAGCTATACCCTGTGGAGGTGGATTAATTGGCTACAATCGGCATGGATATGCTGTATTACGCAAAGATAACCGAGGGAACCAACGGCGAGGAAACCTACGGCCCGCCGATCCGTCTGGCGCGGGCGATTCAGGCGGATCTCACCATTGAATTCGCGGAAGCGACCCTTTTCGCCGATGATGGTGCCGTTTATGTCATCAAAGACTTCAAAACCGGCAAACTGACGCTGGGCGTGGACGACATTGGCGTGACGGCGGCCCAGGACTTGACCGGCGCGTCGGTGGATGATAACGGCGTGCTGGTGTCAACCAGCGAAAGCGACGGAGCGCCTGTTGCCATCGGGTTTAGGGCCTTAAAGCCCAATGGAAGGTACCGTTATTTCTGGCTGTACCGCGTGAAATTCGGCACCCCGGCTACAAACCTACATACAAAGGGCGATACGATCACCTTCCAGACGCCGACCATCGAGGGCGTGGTGATCCGGCGCAGCAAGCCGGACAGTCAGGGGAAGCATCCCTGGAAAGTGGAAGTTACCGAGGGCGACGACGGGGTTTCCGCATCTGTCATTTCAAGCTGGTACACCACGGTTTACGAGCCGGTGTTTGGGGCGGGGCCAGCGAAAAGTCCTGTTGTAACCGCTGATATTGTCAGCGCAGAAGAACCGGCAGACCCGAATGAAACAGAACCTGAAGATTATCCCCCTCCTGTGATCAACGCATTCTTGATTATGTCACGGATGGGTTTGAAATTAACCGTCGATTATATGTTTGATCCTGAGTCCACTAATTTCTACATTCGCCTGGCGGATGTTTATAAACGGTATATCGCTTACTGCACGGAAAACGACATCTATTTTACCAATCTTCCGTACAAAGATTTTCTTGCCGAATTGAAAACGTATGACTTCTACGTCGGCAGTGAAAAAAAGAACTGGCCGGACGGAAATGTCCGCAGTGTCTGGGTAGTGGATTTCAAGAAACTTTTAGAGCAATGTGATGTTACGGGTTTTCTGCCTGTTCCCGATGACACCGCTGATTCCGTCGCCGAGGAGGAAAATTGATGGACGAATTTATCGACGACCGCAGCGCGGTGATTACTATCGGCGGTACCGAGTACAAAATGATCCTGACCACGAAGGCCACCAAAGCCATCGCCGGTCGGTACGGCGGTTTGGAGAACCTCGGCGAAAAGCTGATGAAATCAGAGAATTTCGAGCTTGCTCTGGATGAAATTGTGTGGCTCATTACCCTGCTGGCTAACCAGTCAGTGCTGATTTATAACCTTAGCCATAAGGACGCCCCGAAACCGCTTCTTACCGAGGAAGAAGTGGAACTGCTCACTTCGCCTGCGGAACTGGCCAGCTATAAGGCCGCCATCACGGAAGCGATGTTCAAGGGGACGGCCCGGAACGTGGTCAGCGAAGGTGACGCTTCAAAAAACACACCGGGCGCGTAAATGACGCTGAAATGTTTACGCGCCTGTACTATTTCGCCACAGTGCATCTGTGCATGACGGCAGATGAATTCTGGCTGACCCCAATGGGCCAGTTCCTCGATCTCTGGGTTTGCCACAAGCAGTGGCTGGGGATCGAAAAGCCGCATGTGGAGCGGTCTGTGGACGATATTATACCGATGGACTGCCAGTGATCCGTTTGTGTTTCTTCATGTAATACAGCTTGTCTAAAACTGCGGGAAAGGGGGTGGGTACTTTGGCATCGGATTTCGGGCTTCGGATCGGCATCGACGGGGAGCGGGACTTCAAACAGGCGTTGGCCGACATCAATCAGTCCTTCAAAGTCCTCGGCTCCGAAATGGCATTAGTCACTTCGCAGTTTGACAAGAACGATTCCTCCGTAAAGGCGTTGACATCCCGGAACGAAGTCCTAAACCGTGAGATCGAAGCCCAAAAGGACAAAATATCCACACTACGGTCAGCCCTGCAGAATGCCTCCGAAAGTTTCGGCGAGAACGACAAGCGCACCCAAAACTGGCAGATACAGCTTAACAAGGCCCAGGCCGAGCTAAACGGCATGGAGCGTGAGCTCACCGACAATAACAAGGCCCTCAACGCCGAATCCAAAGCCCTGGACGAAACCGGCAGCAATATGAACGATATGGGCAAGGAGACCAAGAATCTCGGCGGCGAGATGGAGGAAACCGGCAAGAAAACCTCCGTCTTCGGCGATGTTCTCAAGGCCAGCCTTGCCGCCGACGCGATCAAAGCTGGGCTGTCAGCTCTGGTCGATATGGTCAAGGCCGTGGGTACGGCTGTGAAAGATTACGTTTCGGACAGTTCCGAAATGGCCGCCAAATCCGCTGAGAATCAGATGAAGCTGACGCAGGTCATGCGCAACACCATGCAAGCGTCGGATGAGGAAATACAGAGTATTATTGAGCTGACGAAGGCCCAGGAGCGGCTCGGCGTTGTTTCGTCCACCGCTCAGATTGCAGGGGCGCAAGAACTGGGTACATATTTAGAGAAAAAATCCACGCTTGAGGGTTTAGTCCCGGTTATGAACGACATGGTGGCCCAGCAATTCGGCGTGAATGCTTCGCAGGAAAACGCCGTAACCATCGCCACGATGCTGGGCAAAGTCATGAACGGACAGGTCGGGGCATTGTCAAGGTACGGGTATTCTTTTGATGAGGCCCAGGCGAAGATACTCAAATTCGGCACCGAATCGGAAAAGGCGGCTGTGCTGACGGAAGTTGTCTCGCAATCCGTCGGCGGGATGAACGAAGCCCTGGCCCAGACGGACGCCGGAAAAATGATTAGCCTGAACAATGTGCTGGATAACACGAAAATCAGCGTCGGCACGATGGCTAATGATTTCAAGGCCCAGATCATGGGGCAGATGCTGCCGTCTATATCGTTGCTGGCGGATGCATTCCTGGGAGTCCTTCAAGGCGAAGGCTCTGTGGAGGATATGTCAGCGGCGTTTTCGGGAGTGTTTACCGACATCGCCGACATAATCGACCAGCAGTTGCCGATGCTTCTGGAACTTGCCAGCCAATTGCTTACCGCCGTCGTGACCGGGCTGACGGACAATATCGATGTAATTATTACCGGTGCATTGTCCGTCGTAGACGCGCTGATCGCCGCGATCATCGATTTACTGCCGATGATCTTGGATGCGGGTACCAAGCTGTTGTTCGGATTGATAGACGGAATTATGGCCGCGCTGCCCTCACTGGCCGAGGCCGCTGTGAAGATGATCGCTATGCTGGCGACAAGTATAGCAGACGCCCTTCCCATGTTGATCCCAACGATTGTCAGCGTGATGAAGCAGATCGTTACTGTTTTAATCGACAACCTGCCCATGCTTCTGGACGCGGCCCTGCAGTTGATCGTCGGGCTGGCGGAGGGAATTTTGGATGCCATCCCGGAACTGGTAAAGGCTCTCCCCGCCATTATTCAGGCGATTGTTGAATTTGTGCTGGGCGCGATCCCGCAGATCATAGAAGCGGGAATCCATCTTTTGGTCTCGCTGGTCGAGGCTCTGCCGGAGATCATCACGGCGGTAGTGGAGGCGATCCCGCAAATCATCAACGGCTTGGTGACCGCGTTAATTAACTCCATCCCGATCATCATCGACGCCGGGGTGAAACTGTTGATCGCACTTATCCAAAACTTACCACTGATCATTACATCCATTGTAAAGGCCATCCCGGAGATCGTCAAGGGGCTGGTGAGCGCGCTCAGTAATTCGATCCCGCAGTTAGTACAGGCCGGAGTGCAGTTGTTAGTATCACTGATCCAGAATCTGCCGACGATCATTTGGGAAATCATCAAGGCGGTGCCGCAGATCATAACCGGGATTGTGAATGCTTTCCGTGACTTGGCATGGCAGATCGTACAAATCGGCGGCGATCTGATCAAGGGGATCTGGCAGGGTATCTCCGATGCCGGAGCGTGGCTCCGGGATAAAATATCCGGATTCTTCGGCGGCGTGGTCAGTTCCATTAAGAGCTTCTTCGGGATCGGCTCCCCGTCGCGGTTGTTCGCCGAATTGGGAGGATTCATGGCCGAGGGGCTGGGCCTGGGCTTCGGGGAAGAAATGAATCGGGTCGGGCGGGATATGCAAAACGCGATCCCTGATGATTTCGATATTGGGGCCAATATCCACGGCGGGTACGCGATGGGCGCTTTGGCTGGGAACCAAATGGAAGCCGGAGTCGTGAACCACTTCCACATCGCGGAGTTAATCGTCCGGGAGGAAGCGGACATCCGTAAAATAGCCGGGCAGCTATTCCGGCTTCAGCAGCAGTCCCAGCGCGGAAGGGGTGTGGTGTTCACATGAGCGGCCTTGGATACGGATTTAAGTTCAATAACCGCCACAGTTCCGAATTCCGGGTGGTGGCAAAGTCCGACGACCGGACGCTCCTGCCGGAAAAACGGCGTAATGAGTTTATTATCCCCAACCGCGACGGCGCGTTGGATTTCGGAAATAACACATTTGAAAAACGGATCATCACGATCCGGTTGTCATTGCTGGCCAAAACGCTGGAAGAACTGCGTTCATCAGCGCGGGCAGCGGCGAAGTGGCTGGCCGGGGAAGGCTACCTGATTTTCGACGATGAGCCGAATAAAGCGTACCGGGCAAAAGTTTACCAGCCGCTGTCCATCACGCAGTTGGTAAACGTCGGGGAAACCTCGGTGCCTTTCGAGTGCGGCCCGTTCGCCGAAAGCCCGCTGTACACGCAGATCACGGAGACTTTTACCAACAGCCCTCACGAAACGCCGGTCAGACCAGCGGGCACCCAGGATATGCCTTGCATCATCATTATCAAAAATATCGGCACTACAAATATAAACAATATCCAGATCACTCGTAAAGCGTCGGGGATGCTCCGAGCCCTTGCCGACGGTGACGATGTCTACCAAATGGACTAAACGAAGGGATATTGTCCTTTTCAAAACTAACTCTGAGTTAGTTTTGACGAGTAAACTAAAATGAAAGGGCGTGACAACGATGTCCAACGCGTCCAATTGGCTGGAAGAGGCGGTTTTGAACCACTTCTTCCGCAATACCCCAACCGCAAGCCCGGCGCAGATTTTCCTCGCGCTGTACCGGACAAATCCCACCGATTCCGACTCAGGGCTTGAGGTGTCCGGTGGGGCCTATGCCCGGCAACAGATCACGTTCGCCGCGCCGGTGGCCGGGGCCGGAACAATGACCGTCAGCAACAACAATTCCATAACCTTCCCGAAAGCCACAGCCGATTGGACTGCGTCCAATGAAACCGTGGGCTACTGGGGCATCCGCACGGCGGCATTGGGCGGGAACCTGCTGGCCTACGGAGAATTCCGCAGCGATACCGCGCCCAACGGCGGTAAATACGCCGTCTTGACCGGCGACCGTTACAATGTAGAACCGGGCGTGATCAGCGTCATTCTCAGCGGCAGGGCCGGGCAATGGCTGCAAAACGCCATATTCAGCCATTTCTTCCGCAACGCGCCCGTGACCGGCCCGTCGCAGATATTTCTGGCGTTATTCCGGACAGATCCAACCATGCAGGACATCGGGGTGGAAATCGCGTATCCCGAGTATATCCGGCAATTGGTGACGTTCACGGCCCCGGTAGATTCGGCGGGGGCCTCCGTCATCCGTAACACTGTGTTGATCCGGTTCCCAATCCCATCCACAAACATCGGAACTGTGCCGTTCTTCGGCCTCCGTGACGCGCAGACGGGCGGGAACCTGCTGGTCTTTTCGCCCTGGTCGATAGCGAGGGAGATCAGCGCGGGGATGGAGTTTTCCGTTGATCCGGGTCTTTTGGAAGTGGGCATCGACTAATGTTCAACAGGGAATCCTTTAATCGCGGCAAGTTCAATGTCTCATCCGGAAACCAACAGGTCAGCGGAAGGGTTATTCTATCGCTCAAAACGCCGAATGCCGTGGGCAATATGATCATGACCGCGCCGCGATCTGCGGCGAATATTATTGTACGGTCAGAAGGACGGCAAACATCTGAAATATATGCGGTGACGTCAGCTTCTGTTCTGGAATTGGATGCCAACGGCGAAAGCGCCCGTCTGCTCTACGCGCCGGATGCGTCCGCTGATATTGTACTGAATGCGGAGACTCAACCGTCCGTTGGAATCTTCGCGCCGGTGTCGGAAGCCGAAATAACAATCGAATCTTCTGGGGAGTCCACGCGCTGGATATACGCTGTACCCGCGAACGCGCCCGTTGCTATAAAGATCACCGGCCAGGGAGCGCGGGCCATGTTTGCCGAATCACCGCCGGTACAGATCGTCATTCGTTCAAATGGGGAGCCAGCGCGTAAGTTTTTCGCCAAATCCCCTGCGTCAAATATTTCTGTAGACGCACGCGGCTCTGCCGAAATCTACGGGTATTCCGTCATCTCCCTGCCCGGTCTGGTTCTGCCGCCCGGCGGCGAAATCATCATCGACACCGGTGAAATGACTGTAACCATGAATGGCGTCGATGTGACGCGGTTCTTCAGCCCGGACAGTGAATTCTTCCGGCTGAAACCCGGCGATAACCTTGTTGTCTATAAGGACGGCGTGGCCAGCCGCAATATTTACTACATCATCATGTGGAAAGATTTGTTCTTATAACGGGGGATTGCTGTGCCGCAGGAAAATATCATCCAAGTCTACGATCAAAACCGAAACCGTCTGGCGTTCCTTCAGAATGCTTTCAATATTGGGTACAGAAAGACGCTCAATTCCCTGTGGTACGCGAGTTTCAGCTTACCCGCCAGCGACCCCAAAAACAAGCACTGCCGCCCGTTCAATTTTGTGGAGTTGTACGATGGCTCAGAAAGAGTGGAGCTTTTCCGCATCATCGGCGCGGATATGACCCGCTCTACCCAAGCGGTTACAGTTTATCAGGCCGAGCATGTTTTGGCAACGCTGCTGGACGATGTTTTGTACAAATATCATCAGATCGGAAATATCGGCGTACTTACGACCGCTGTAATCCGGTACATACTCGACCGGCAGACCGTGAAAAACTGGCAGCTTGGGCGATGTGACTTTACCCGGCAGTTTGAATATAAGTTTGAAAACGAGAATCTTTTATCTTCGCTTTTTGCCGTCCCTAAGCCGTTTATCGAGGGATATATTTGGGATTGGGATACGAAAGGATATCCGTGGGTATTGAATCTCCGATTAATGGATACCAGCGGAGAGGCCAAAAGTGAAATCCGTTATGGGAAAAACATGACGGAAATCACAAAAACCACCGACTCCACAAACATCATCACGCGGCTTTATGCCCTCGGCTACGGTGAGGGCGACAACCAGTTGGACATTACTTCCGTCAATAGCGGGCGGCCCTATCTCGACGCGCCGACAATTCCGACCTGGGGCGTCAAGGCTTCGATCCTTGTCGACCGTCGCTTTGAAGACCCGCAGAGCCTGATGGCCTACGCTCAGCAGATACTCAATTCCGCGCAGAATCCGTATGTTTCTTATTCGGCACAAGCTGTTGATTTATATAAACTCACCGGGCAGAGGTATGACAAGTTTGTGGTCGGGGACATGGTGAAAATTGTTGACCGGGAAGACGGCATTCATGATGTTTTTCCCATCGTGGAGATAGAGAAGAACGATCTGACCGGCAACCCCGGCGCGATCAGCGTGACCATCGCCAACAAAACGAAGGATTTGTCCGGCTCCATCACAAATTTGCAGAACCGGGCCATGATAGATTCTCTTTACGCCCAAGGCGCGACAAATCAAGTGCTGGTCAACTTCGCCGACAACGCCGACAAGGACAATCCGGCTCTTTTGAAACTGTATGTACCGGAGAGTATGGTACGCGTGAATTCCTGTGTCCTGAACTTCGAGTTCGAGCCGTTCCGGGCCTATGAACGCGGCGTGGCTTCCACCCAGCAGACCGTATCCTCCACCAGTTCGTCTAACCAAATGGCGTATTCGTCCAGCTACGAATCCACACCGACCCAGTCCACCAGCGTCGACAGTAGCAAGGTGCAGTCCACAACCACTGAATCGGCCAGCTACCCGTCGACCAGTTCAGGCGGCAGTTCTACCCAGGTTTCCGACGCGGTGACGCTGACGGCGCAGAATGTGGTGGATCAATCCCAGGGCGGCTACGGGGCCGCCAATCATAACCACGGCATAAGCCCCGGCGTACAGTTGATGATCAATAACGGAGGCTGGAAAGCGGATTCCAACGGTAATGTGAGCGGCGGGCAGACAATGGGATTTGTGGCTTCTGGGGCGCATATACATCAGGGGCACACCCATACGGTCAGTATTCCAGCGCATCAGCACACCGTAACGATCCCGGCGCATAACCATTCCATTACGATACCCAGCCATTACCATACGGTAAATATACCGGGGCATTCGCATTCGGTGACTATTCCGGGCCACGCGCATTCGGTGACAATCCCGGCTCATACCCATGAAATGCAGTACGGGATATATAAGAGCAATTCCGCGCAGACGGGTAGGCTGTATGTTAATGGTCGTTATATCCGAGACGTATTACCGAATACAAACATTGACCTCGCGGGCCTTCTGGCCGACGCCAGAACGGGTAAAATAGCCCGGAATCAGTTCCACCGGATAGAAATATATCCCATCGCCGCCGGAACAAATACGCAGGGGTTAACGCGCATTGTGGCGCATATATTTATGCAGATATTTACCAACAGCCGAGGGAGTGGTGACTTTTGATCAATTTAGAAGATATGTACCCAGCGGCAATAAACTCCATATCCACGACGATCACGGGTGCAATCGGCGCGGCGGATACGGTGATTTTCGTGTTGGACGATTCCCGCATCCCGGAGCCGCCGAACCTGCTGGTTCTTGGTGAAAACTCTACCCAAGCCGAAACCGTGAGGCTGACGGCCAAAGACGGCAACAAACTGACCGTCATTCGCGGGTTCCAGAACACGGCTCGAGCGTGGAACGAGGGCACGACCATCGCCCGGAATTTCACCGCCTATGACCACGATGCTTTCGCCGGGAATATCCGGACGCTGGCGGCGGAGCAGGAGTCTCACAAAACCGCCGAAATGCCCCATTTCTTTGTTGGAGAGGACGAAACGCTGTACAACTGGGGCCTACGAGTGGACAGCGAGGGAAGCCTGATTTTTGTATATGACGAGGTGATCACAAATGCCTGAGATCAAGATCGCTAACCAAGACACACTGCTAAACGTCAAATCCACAGCCGAAATCACGAAAACCGGAGTGGAGACTTTACTCAACCGCCCGGTTGGATCGGGATTTCACTTTTATCAGGAAATCCACGACATACCCCGAGGCACATTCGGATGGCAGGATATGGGAAAAGCACCATCAAACTTCGGTAATGCTTCGGCGGCAAGCTGGGCTCCGCCTTTTTCCGCTGAGTTCGACATTTTCCTGTTCGGTGCGCCGTCAGCACGCGCTTATAAATATGAGCCTAAGAATCATGCCTGGACGCGGCTGCCGGACGCGCCAGTGACGCTGACGAATTCCATCGCTGTGACTGCCGGGGGCAATTTCAGCATCCCTGATGATATCTACGTTTTAACTGGGGGCGCGAATTACGCCAACAAT
>JGI20166J26741_12198917_pt1 | contig 18165 bp, 11 predicted proteins | sample TergutCu122P5_FD_26741 | JGI IMG/M metagenome (IMG submission 26741)
TGAAAAATTATCACAAATCCATATTAGAACAATACATACAATAACAGTGGACTAGTACACCAGAAAATCAGGGTGGGGCGCTGCCCCCAAAAATGTCCCCTGCGGGGCAGACGCGGAGTATACCGTGATAACCGAAACTAAATTTCAAAACACAAACCACCGAAGAGGAATTTCACCAAACGACATGCCTCGGCGCCTGTCCCGGTCCTCGGAAAGAAATTTGGGCAGCAGAACCCCGTGTCCCAGTCGGCCAATTCTCCAACTACCCTCGACGAGATACCACGCAAGAGACCTTGACTACAGTATTGCCACTCAGAAGGTAAACAGTAGCCACGCCCCCCTCCTCTTTTTTTCTATCTCTACTGGCGTATCGGAATCCGAGAACCTTGAGTGGATTTAGGTCACGATGGAAAGTTCCAGATGTATCTGGAAGACCTCCTTCCGCATAGCAACGAGGGGGCCGCGAGCCCCCGCGAACGGCTCAGGTCGTCATGTAAAGTACCCTTTATTCTTGTCCGATTTTAATGAAACTTGAATTTTTGCGACAGATTTTCGAAAAATCCTCAAATAGCAAATTTAATGAAAATCCGTATAGTGGGAGCCGAGTGGTTCTATGCGGACAGATCGAAAGACGAGCATATTTGACGAAGCTAATAGTCACTTTTCCCAATTTCGCGAACGCTCCTAAATACAGAATACCAATACTTAACTCTCTTACTCATCACACAACACCTCCTTCGCCTCACGGAATTACACAGATATACTCGTATTTGTGTTGCCGGAATAACGCAGTCGGTATAGCGACTAGCTACAGGATGGGCGGTCTGGGGATCGAATTTCGAAGGCGTGAGATTTTTCCGAACGCCTCCAGACCGTCCCTGGGGCCCAGCTAGCCTCCTATACTATGGGTACCGGATCTTTTCCCCAGCGGTAAAGCGGCCGGGGCATGGCGTTGACCACCAACCCCCATTTAGCGCCGAGGTTAAGGAGTACCAGTACTCCCCCTTTGAGCCTTCATGGTCTGTTCTAGGGTGAACTTTACCTTTGTTAATTGGCCGGTTAACCAAGATTTCGGGACAAACCAGTTACGGATGGAACGGTTTTTACAGTACGTCATTCTGTTGCTGTCAGCAATGGTCTAACCAGTTCCCAGAAGATCCGTGGGCACATTTCTGTACTGGCTACTTTGAAGTTTACTTATTTTTTAAAATAAATGATAAAGTTTTGTTAAAAGTAATCGTGGAGCTTCTTTAATTGTCGATATGTTTATTTCGTATGACCAAAGTATAAAGAGTGGGTAAAAGTCAAACACAACTATATAGTTGTGTTTGACTTTTACCCACTCTTTATACTTTGTATTAACACACAACGGGGATGCCACACCTTAAAATTTCGTATGACCGTTAGAATATCTAATTAAGAAACACCCTGTACCCACGAAGAGAGCAACAGCAAGTTTAATTAAGGTCAAATTATGTCATGCATTTTTACGTACGTTACTGATAAGTTTTCGTAGCCATCCAAAATTAGTTGTGAGATATAAATTTTTAATTTTGGGTACTTATTTTCCGGACACTCAATATTTACGTGAGCAAGGGTGTGTGGATACATGGTTATTTTTGGAGGCCAAAGGGGCCCCGCGAGCAAGAGTGTTTGCGGGACACTGCTTTACCTTGTTATACCTGCCACCAGCACCTCCACGGCCATCATTTCCGTACACCTTTGCTGCCACATTTGTGACACTTTATCATCGTCACATATGCATTATATTACCATATCACCGTCTCTGACAGCTGTTGATTACTTGCTGCAGGATGCCGAAGGTGAAATCCGAAAAGCGCGGGGCGACCGCAGAGGCGAAGAGCAGCTCCGAGAACGGCGAGAAGAAATCTGGTTGGTCGGGCGGACAGCTGTTTGGCAGCGAGACTACAGAAACTACGTTCCAAGGCGCAGGGTTCAAGGACAAGGAGAAAGCGCTGGAGACTTTGCAGCTGCTGGAAGGTCGTGACATCACCTTCCAGTTCCAGATCATTAACTCAATGTTCCACCGCGCCAAAGTGATTCACAAGCGCACGAAAGACCCAGAGAAGCTGCGCAACCTTACAGAAGCTATAGAGACCTTCGAAGCATGGCTGAACGACTACCGTTCCCACAGCCGCGCCAAGGAGAACCTCACATACCTGCCGCTGGACGTGGTTGAGGCCTTCCAGCCTCTGGCAGATAGATACGGTGTCAAGACAGAGGTCCCAGGGGTCGAGGCCAGTTTTCTCAAGGTCTATCGCGAGGCGGACGGCGACCTCAAAAAGCTGCGTGTGCTGAAGGTAAACCCTGACGACGAAAAGTCCGTCACGTGGGACGTGCACCGCAACAAGCATTTGAAACCCCTTGTGGATCGCATCAAGGGTGATGAGGGACCACCACTGTACCGCACAGAGGAGAAGGTGAGGGGACTGCCCACCAAGGAGCACGTGGAGCTGGTGATGTGGGGATACAGCCCTGAAGTTACTAAATTAAAGAAGAGCATCTCGCTGCTGAAGGACCTGAAAGGGCTGTTCCCAGCAGAGTGACTTGCAAATGGACGTTATGTCACCGTTGAGAAATACAGTTAACAGTGTTAAAACTGTCAAACCAGAAACCAACCAATAATAATTGTGGACTTGAAAACTAAAGTTTGGGTTTCAAGGGACCAACATTTATGTAAATAGTTGGTTTCTCTTGTACAGTATATATTTCTAATTGATAACGAAGAATTCCGAGCATCATGTCGCAAGGCTCGCCGTACTAACTTGGTCAGTGTTGCTTCCTTATTCAGTAAAAGCACTAAAGCAGTACTCTGTACTAAGACGTAGCACTATTCACTCTTTGTAGTTTTTTCACGTGCTCCTAAGGCTGTAAACAAATTTTGACTGCTGCCCTGCTCTCTGTCATTTGGGAGTTTATGATTCACTATGTGGATAGTCTTACCTCATTTTACAGTACAAAACAGTCCACTGTCTGCATTTTCTTTCTCTTGTATAATTGTAGATACTGAAATAACTGAATGGCAATAGAGGACACATGCCTATATTCCTGATTTGTATAATCTGAGGTACCCTACTGACTTGGTACCAAGCATACTGGTTCCAAAATTATGTTTTGTGGAAATACTTAAGTTTCTTGAAACGTTGTCAAATTTTTGTAGTTACATTTCTGTAATGTAAAGTTATAAGTTGTCCTTTTGCTTAATTAATAACACACCATGCCATGAAGTCTAATGGACAAATGGAGGAACAGCTCCATTCTTTCTTTACCTTTGGTAGTGAATGGAGTTGAGTGGTCAGCTTCAGACCCTGTCTCTTCAACTCCTAAGAAAGGGGCCCCTGATCTAATCCAGATGCAGTGGCCAAGGAAGAAATGTAGCCTTACATAAAGCAGCATGTAAAAAATTTGAAAGCTAATATAAAGGATTCTTATTAATGAGAGTCATTTTTATCGCTGACCAAAGCAGAGCACCTTTATCATGTGGAAAGCCTGCATACACTGTTTCTTCTCATGGCTGCTGTGGTGCTGAGGTCGCTGACAAAAAGTGATACTATATATAAGTGTTAGTTTGTACAGCACACATACAACATTATGTTTCCAGTGAATGTTGTATGGGTAAGTAACTGGTGTTTATTATAACTGTTTATTCTTAAAACATAGTTACACTGTGAGGAAACAATGCTGACCTTTAGAGAGTTAAAACTTGGCAGTGTTTCTGAACTCAGGCTCCAATAGAAATGGTGGAATGAGTAAGTATTTTGAATTACCGTGAATAATTCCACATATCTCTTGAACTGTCACAGGGATTTTTTTTCTACAGTTGGCAGTAGTGGACTAGTCTTCATGCTGTACCATTTTTCAATTTTTTTTTGTCTTGTCTTCTCTTGTTTTGTTTTGGTCAGCTCTTTTTCGAGGCTGTATTTGGTTGTAATTTGTCTGGTGTTGTTTCGTATTGTCATAGTCACCTCTTCGTTGGCGACAGAATGGCAAGACCTGTACTGCTGCCAGAAAAATGAAAACAGTTGTGAACTGGCTTTCTGGAAGAGGTGTCAATATGTGCAAATCATATGCATAAGACTATAGTAGCTTTTTACAAATATTTTCTTGATAGTAATGTAGGAGTAATTGAATTGTATTCCCTACCAGCAACGTTTTCTAGCCTCTTAATTTTTTTCATATGTAGGGGTTCCTGGGGGTATGAAACGTTATTTTTGCTGTTTCCCATATAAAAAAGTTAGGAAATTCTCATGCATAGGGTTAAACCCTGATTCGCTGGTCTTGCAACCCATAGTCAAGTCACAATGCTGCCTAAGCTGCCCCATTTGTTCATTGTTTATCAGAAGGCTTGTTTTGTTCAGGAATTAATCGTGGATGTTTGAAATTCTGACCCAGGAGAGGGATGTTAATTTCATTTGTTGCATGTCATTGATGAGGATTGTTAAGTGTTTGTAATGGTTGTGACAACAATGCCAAATTGCCTACCAGTGCAAATTACTAATCCTTTAACATGACTTAAATGATGCAAGAATGTATCTTGAGTTCTTCTTGGAGTGCTGATCCTAAGACCTGCAGTTCTTGTGCAACGTGAAATTGAGTTTTTGTAATACAGTGCCACCCAGAATGTTGGATACCATATCAGTTCTGCCCTCTGGCAGTAGGCTTAATATATATGAAATGCTTTACCAGATTTTTAAGATACTGGATGAATCTTAAGTTGCAATTAATTTTGTTTTCCAAGCTTTTCGTTTGTTCTTGAAAAGATACACGATGTTATTTTCCAGTGGAATCATGGGTTTAAATCCCCAATCATGCATGGAATATGGTCATTGTTTTTGGTGGTTCTGATTTGACCTCTGTGGGAGAGAGACCATATAGTGTGTCATGCTGTCCGTGAAGTCTTTCTGTAAGTCTGAGGTTTTTTGGTTTTACGGCTAATTAGGAACCAGAAAACATCCTACTTAATATCCTTGTTGTTGCTGGATGGAAAGTAGAACCTAATAGTTCTCTTGTTCTACATAAAGCTAGTCATTTGGAAATTTGCATGCAGTTAAAAAGGAATTTTGAATATGGAAATAAATGATGTGATGAAATATTTTGCATAAAGTTTGTAGGTTCTTTGTGCATATTAAAAAGTCGTTTTTTTTTGTGGGGGGTGGTCTTTCAATATACAAAAGATTTTGGAGGAAATACTATCCAGGTACTACTGAAGTATGTGATGTGCCATTGTTGGAAGTGGTTGTCCCTAATATAATTTTACTTTTGGGAAAAGAAATGGAGATACAAAATAATTGTTTCTTGAAACCTGGAGTTCATATTCTTCTGCTTATAAGATGCACTTGCAAGTCTGAATATACACACAGGCCATCTGCTGTTGACAGCAACAGCTTATGTTTCCGCTATACCTGAGTAATTTTTTAAAACATTTTGTGACTACTACTGCTGTTATGGTGGACTTAGGTGTTAGAAGTGAATAAAAACATTGTTATTTCACGTTTTAGTTCCAATATAACGTAGATTTTGTACTGTTTCTCTCAGTGTGATGCATGCTGTCAGTTGACAGCTGAAGTAAACTACATTTGAACCGTAATTCTCAAATATATACATATGGTTTGATTTATGTTGAAGGGCAAGATGTCAGTTTCTGTTGTCATCACCAGCTTTGTTGGGTTCACTTCCCCCTGCTCATTGGGTATCAGATCTCTTTCCCAGTGGACAAATCAGTTGGAGTTTAAGGCTGACCATTTCCATATAGTTTTGATTTTAAGAATAAATGGGACTTTTCTGTCACTGCCATTGTATTCATTCATGGCATTATGCTCTGGCACAGGAGTACCAATTACATATTTCATCAGCGGCAACCATCATCATCATCGTCATGATTTGGCTGGTTGGTTTTGTTCTTATCAAAAGTAAACTGTGGAGAGAAGGTGATGAGATTGGTATTTTTGTTGATTATTGTGTGTTGGAGGAACCTGTCCACCAAGCTACATAACATCACATGTTACAACAGCTTAGCAGATTTCATAGTCACTACTGTGAGAATCTGAATTGTTCAGACGTCAATGCCAGAGAAATGAATATGAGTATATAAGTACAATAATCACCTCACTTTGTTGCTGCCGCATTTGTGTGGGCTGGTGTAGGTGGGGTTGAGGTTAAGGTGCATGAATGGTGCAGCTACCACAGGTGGGAGAGCCCAAGGGGCTGGAAAGTGAATATTTTAAATAATAGATTAATTTTCTACACTCAAAAATTTCAGAATTTTTGATGCCAAGAAAATAAATTACAGTAAATTATACTGATTTTTTAAAATTCATAATTTGATTACTCGCCCCGGGCACCAGAAAACCTTGCTGCCCCTCTGTGTTAAATTTATAATGTTGGCAGAAATAACTGTGATGTGGAATGAATCAGGAAGCAGCCTGTAAATGGCACGTGCAAGTATTTGCATTGATACACTGAGGGAATCTGTCTACACTCTGCGTATTAGGTGGCCTGAACCCCATGGCACAGGGCAGAAATGCCCATGGGTATGATTTGACTGGTACCAACTTCAGACTAAAACTGATTTGCTTGCTGTATACAGTTTTACATCTTGCGGAAGAGACTAACATAGTAACATGCTACTTTAATATAAGTTTCAGAGGTGTACTTTGGTATTTGTACAATGTCATGTAATTACTGGAGGTGGATGGACTGTGTGGAAACAATTATGTTTTTCTACATGAAGTCTGTGTATAGAAGTAAACTAATTACATTATTTAATAAATTATATACATATAATATCCTAGCTTAAAGTAATTCACGTACACACACCTACACAAGACATTAACAGGTGTACTCATTGACAAACCTCATTTTGAGGTTTTTGTGTCTAATTTATGTTGTCATTTGGGTAGTTATTATTTAGTATTATGAGTACATGTTCAAAATGTCTGCCACTTTGAGATGTGTAGAATAATGTATAGAATAAATTATTTTGAGGCATTTGTTTTCTGCACAGTTAACCATTTCACAAAATATGTTTTCAAACCTTAGAAATATTATTCTGTTTTTTGGAAGAACAATTATGTATTTGGAAATACAAGCTGAAGGTAATTCAGATGCTGAAATGTTCACATTTTTCTTATGCTGTGATTTGTGGTACTATTAACATCTGCTAATTAACATTGTAATGTAAACACTTACTTTGAATTAATACATTTTTGGGCATGGCCCACTGGCACTTACTACCCAAGGAAAGTGTCAAAGTGCCAAGCATTGAGTTTCACTAAGGAACACCAAGCTGCAAAATTTCAACTTTACAGTCAATGGATATTCTGCCCAGACTTATGCTTTTGAATGCCGTAGCTGCATTCATTCCATCCCGCTCTCTTCCCTAGCCATGTTTATTCTACAGCCAAAAGTCCCTTCTCTATTTAACTGACTCAAAGGAATTTATCTCAATAAAGCCTGTTCAGGGTTCGAACCTGAATCACCGGTCCATTTCAGGACTTGAACCTGAAGGGCCGATAACACAACATGTTGGTACCTACATTAAACTATTACTCTTATTGCTGCTTTTAATTTTACCTTGTTCTTGAGGGCTGTCGGACTAAGAGATACATTGTTGAAAATTTTTTTGCCGGCATAAAATGTACTTTTTTTTTTAAAAACAAAATAGATAAGCATTTGATCTATGCAGATGGTGCTTATTCGTGGTATTAACCTGTTAAAGCTTACTGGTTATGTGATGCACCAACAGGTTTACAATTCAAGAATTTTGCATTCTACCACACTCTATTTGTGTATTTTGTATTTATCTCAGAAAAATAGCGAATTTTGCCCTATATAACGCCAACTGATTGGTTTATGTAACTGAGATGAAATGTGCTTACTGCATGGTACAAACTGGGTCTTTAAATAAAGCAGTCTTCGCTTCATCTTAAAAGGGTTAATATTGTGTATAGATGAATCTGTTTGAAAATTTTCCTGGCTATTAATCATGAAATTTCATTAATGAAAGTACATATTGGCATGGAACAGGTAAAATGTCTAATTGTTACAGAACCATCTGCTGAGGTTCTGGGTTGTGCACCAGCCATAATTCTGATGATTTACTTTTCTAAAATGAAAATCTTCCCAGTGTTTGAAGAGTTACCCCCCATAATTATTCTACATTTTATAATAGAATGCAATTATGCATAGTAATTTAATTAATCCCCATAAACGTACCTGCCACCCACTCACCAATGACACGGTCTATTTATACTCGTGGCTGTGGCATTTTTAATTGCACTGCTTGACCTGTGAACCTGGAACTGATGCATTTTCCCCAACATATCAGAATGAACTAACAACAAATATCATGAAAAATGCTGAAAGGCTCAGCTGTTGGGTCATACTGTGTTTTATATAATTCTAAATTTAACTTTCCCCCTAGGCAAGATCATTCCACCAGACTCGACACTTACAGCACTTTACCGGCATGTGTAACATGGCTTTAGACAGTTCACTGTGACACTAATCAAAAAGATAGTACAAGAATCTGCAATCGTGACACACTTCAAAGTTTTCTTGTATCAATAATTATAACAACAGTCAAACAAAATTGTATGTAAACATAAAAATCATAGTAGGAACAGAATGGAAAAGAATAGAATACAATACCTTACACATTAGTGACGTGCACTTCAACCATACCTCATCCTTTGTGCAATCCCCATACCTTGGACAAAGTACAGTATCCTGCTGATAGAGATGTTTTCAGTCACTCCATTGCATAATATGTCCGTCCACCTAGGCACCTGAATGGTAATGTGAGTAAAGCCTAACGGACACGAAGAGCATATGAGGCAGTTTCAGCTGCCTGGTTACTTATATCACACTTGAGACTGTTTACCTGTCCCAGTTCAAACAAATCTCCTTTTATATGACAGTGTTCTGTTAGTAACCCTGTTATTCTTAACTGTTTTCTGCTCAGACTGAGCAATTCCCCAACTTTGTTCAAAGAGGGATTTTAAGAAGGCCTTAACTTGCCTTTGTCCATGTATAGACTGCCAATGATGCCCATTCAGTCTCTGATCACCACAATGACAAACTCTGCATATATATCAAGTGCAGCCTCAGGTCCTGTGAGTGGATGTAAGGTGCCTTCTGTGGCTAACTGGACAGTTATTTCATTTCCATCACATCCCACGTGTCCCAGCACCCATATTAGTTGAACCCTGTTATTTTCTGTCACTTTAACCACGGAATCATGGCAATTCCAAAGTAGTTTGGAGGATACCTGGAAATTATTACTCGTCTTCATGGCTGCTTGTCTATCAGAATATAGATGTCCCTAACTTTGTAGCCCTTTTCTTATTGTCCATTATGCATGCCTTAAATGCATATATTTCTGCTTGAAACATTGTGGTGTGTAGCCCAAGACTGAAGCTACTCCCTTATTTCAGCCCACTTTATGCACCCCAGCACTAGTACCTTTATTTGTTTTGGATCTTTCTGCACACCAGACCAGGTCTCCTTAATTATCAGGGTTAAACCCATTTTGCCATTCGCTCTGGATCTTGAATGGCCTATGATATGCGTATCTCGGTATCATTGTGTGTCCCCACAAAACATGGGTTCATATTCCATGTCCCAAAACTTTTTATTTTGATCATAGTGGATTTGAGTTTCCACTGATTGTTGCACATAAGTCTGTAGATGACTGCCTGGGCCTCCACCTCAGTTATCACATGGAGCGACACCACAATTGCTGCTGTTGGAACATCATAATACCAGTTACAGCCAGACACCCTAATCTCTGTAGTTAATGAAAACCCATCCTGCTGATGAATTTAACCCTTGGCCACCATACCATGGATTCACAGATCAGAATGAGTCTGATTACCACAGCATAGATCCAACATAATACTATGGGTTTCAGGCCCCACATTTTACCATATGTACACTTACAGGTACAAAATGCCCAGTAGCCCCTATTTATCATCTTTTTCAGCAGTGTGTTCCATGCCAATTGCTTGTGCAAGATTAGTCTGAGGTGTGTGAACTCAGTGCTAAGATGTAGTTTATGTCCAGAGAGGGTTGGTTCTTTAAGCCCATTAAATCTCTCTTCCTTGTGAAGGAAATTGTCACCATCTTTTGTGAACTGATGGAGACCTGAGTTCTGTTGTATCACAAAGACTAGTGAAGAAGCTCTGAAACATTGTTCAGGAACTTTCCACTGATTAGGATAGGTATTTCATCTGCATACCCCTGTGTAAAGCAGGCATTCTCATTGACCCCGTTTAACCATAAAACAACTCCCTGCAGGCAGCCCCTGGCCATAAACGCCTCCAGAGGTTCTCTCACAAGTGTGGCTGTTGTTATTTTCCTGTTTCCAAGCATGGAGCTGATCAACTGACAGATCATCTTCAAGCCCATGCCATCTGGCAGCTTACATTGTGATGTGTGAGGTGCTGTCAAAAGCTCCCTTTTGCAAATCTTTATCTGGCCCATACATTTTTCCTTCTCTTCAGTAGAGTGAAAGAGTCAGCACAAGACACCCTTAAAACCAATCAGACTTCTAATCAAATGGTAACATGTTTGTGAACGCAAAGGAAGGGTCAAAATGAAAAAGTTATGATTATGAGATTTGAGACAAATATCATTTAAAAATAATGTAAAATCGTTTCATTTAATTATTTTATACTCACGAAGAAAGTCTGGGTTTGGTTCATAACTCCAATCTTTCATCTGTGTTCAGGGACCGGTATATTGCAGCATAATTCACACAGAAGACTCCTTATTCATAATTCTAGCCTTTGCTTAGTCTGAACACTACAAGCATTTGCATGATGAAATTTTGCATCAGCTGCCTTGTACCACACGTAGGAAAGCAGAAACATTACTCAAGGAAACAGAGTCGTAAGCCCAGACAACCTGACAGAAAGAGTACACATTTTTGAATATAAAGTGAAGCTCCAAAAGACAAAGGGAATTTCTCACAATTAAGAAATACATGAAGAATGTATTAAATTTAAGACAAAAAAATATGTTCAAATTTTAAAAGATTTCCTTGACATATTATTAGAATCGAAGAAAATGGGGTCTTAGAACACTTTTACACATGCAGATATTCTGGTGCCATTGACATACGATGTCATGCTTTTATAAAGCAAACTTAGGAACTACCTGCGATAATAAACTCAGGAGTCAAAACAAACTGTTGCATGTCTTATCACTGGACCTTACAACACAGCAGAAAAATTTTATTATTCACAACTTATAAATGCAGCTTTGCCATTTGAAATATATGTTTCCTTCCCATATTGAACTGACCTTTCTACTGTCTTATCACTGAATTTTTTTAATTTTAGCAGCCACTCCAGAGAAAAGTAGAGTACATACACTACAGAGCAAAGCTCTAAATCTGTTACCTGACATGAGTCCATGTGTGTGTATGTGTGTGTGTGTGTGTGTGTGTGTGTGTGTGAGAGAGAGAGAGAGAGAGAGAAGGGGGAGAGGGGGGATCTGCTCAGGGTTTAAATACCGCTCAAAATAGATATGGAACATCTTTACCACAGGCAAATTAAATGCTTGTACACCCATCCTGTATGTTAAGAAGCTAAGCGTTAAAGACCACGGCATGCATACCATTCACCTTACTCACCAGCATGTATATATTTTACATTACTTACTGGTTTGTGTTAGTAACTGCCAAAGCTGTTAGGGATTGCTCAGGAATAACCATATTAAGAACTGGATGACACCGTGGAGTGCTTGGATCATATACTCTTACCTGACAATTGAATATCCAACACTGTACTTGTGTAAGATTTCAACTTTTCACAGTGAATAAATGCATTAAAATCCTCTTGAACGACCAGCTGCACCAAAGTTAAGTTAAAAACAAATCATTCAGAGGCTTGCTGTGTATCCATCATCAGAGTCTATGTTTTTGCCACTGGACTGACACTGGGCAAAATGCAGTTCTGAAAAACCTGGATGAAAAGGTATGAATTTTTCATCAGTTGCATCAGTTGTATCCACACATACATTGTATAGTACAACAAGGTAAAGGTAAAGTTGTCCCTATAAAAGCCATGTTGATGTAGGGGAATGGGAATACAGATCAATGCATTCTTAAACTGAGCACTAGATGAAGCTCAGTGGCCAGTTTCATGCCCTGGCAGCTGTACCAATGAAGACTTCCAGTACCCATTGAATAAGAGGCTGGGTGGGCTGCAGTGCTGGTCTGCAAGTTTGGGAATCAAAACATGACTTTTCAGTCACCCAGCCCTCAGCCTTGTCATCATACTAACTACGGTATGCCATCCCATCACCATTAAATACTACGCAATTCTTACACTGCTCAGTTACTGAATAAATGGTCTCCATGACAGTCATCAGCAAAATTGAATTTTCTTGTTAAAAGTGTATGAAATTCTCACACCATTTATATCAATCATGTGGATATCTTATTCCACAAACTGTACTGTGCATTTCTATGAAACCTGACACAGAAGGTCTGTAATGAAAGTTGAAAGGCAAATTTAATTTTGATCCCTAGCAGTCCAATACAATCCCTCAATTACATGAAAGTCAAATATTGAAATGAGATCAAATCAGACTATGCAACACTGCACAGACTATCCTAATTCTCTGCCCATATTACAAATTCACAGGGTCTTCTGCCCCCCACAGAAGGCTTACACGACCATATCTTGTGCAAAGTGCTACTCTTGGGCCGTCCCACAAGAAGTCAATGTCTGATATCCACACTGGTACTTGTAACTGTAACTTGTCTAGTATCACCTGAAACAATTATTTCTTTTACAGTCTGACTGACATCCTGTCTCAGAACAATTTTGGGATTTAATCAAATTAAATTTTCCTGGTCAAGAACACTGGAATTGCAGTGACTTTAAATGGCAAAACAAGGGTAAAATTGTTGTCTGGGCTTTAAATGCAACCAGATACTTGAACAGAAATTATACACAGCAATCTGGACTTACACTTGAACATGTATGGTATTATTTTCTAAATAATAAATATTACAGTGATGATGGTGATCATACAAGAATCTTATAAAAGTAAAAGCAAAGAGCACCAAGGAATATTCCTTCAGAGTGGAACATATACTATATGTACTGTATGGAAATGTACAGATACACAAGTGTACAGTTATATGTTAAACAATAAAAGCTCGCCATAATCATAACATGCAGGTTAGTTCAAGCTGTTATTTGTGATTTAGCTAAAGACAATGCCAGTAACTCAAATTATGGTGTCACATGTTATGGTACTGACATACAGTATAATTATAACATCATCTGTAGACTGATACCAGTTTGTTTTGGGCTCAGAAAACTTTCAGTGCTTGATATTCTGTTGCACAGCATGTACAGCAAGGTCAGATACTCTACTTTATAAAAGTGTTGATTCTCACAGCAGTGTTGTTGAAGACTCATGTCCGCAAGGACATGTTGCTGCGTCACTGGGCAAGTAGTTCTAACATTTTGAACAATTGTAGTGCCTTCCAAACAGCAGTAACTACTTGCCCAACAACACATCACATGCCAGAAGCCTTGAATCTTTTTAACTTACATTATGCAAGAAAAGAACTGTCTTGTGTTGAACTGTTTATTCCCACTATTCCCAAAAACTGTACATTTGTTTTAATATACTGATGTTCACAAAAACAAACCAGTATAAAAATCAAATCATGGTTGAACACTGAAGAAGAAGAAGTATGCACAACTGTGCACTTTAGGCCACGTTTTGCTACTTCAGACTCCTGCCACTTTGATTCTGTACCACATAAAACCAAATGTTTTATTTCTTGCTTTATATGACTACATATATACAAACAAAATGAAATTAATCTGAAACTTGTACACATTCAGATGATATAAACTAAAAGAAAATTAAATGTGTAGTTTTATATATGCTACAAAGATGTATTCTAATCAGCACCATATTATAAGGAACATAGTCTACCTTAAACTCAACTGAGACTTCCTGGTTTTGCTGTGGCATGTTATGTATCGTTGGTTATGACCACTGCTGATCTTTCAGTGTCCAACAGCTAAGGATATACATAAATTACAATGCTTTTCTCTTATCTTGAGTAAAGTAAAACATACAAAAAATGAAATGGCCATAAAATGCAGGTTCCATTCCACTTTGCAACTGTCATCTGAAACATACTGTGCTCCCACAAATACCCAGAAAGTTATACTTGGGATGTAAATGGGAACACAGGCAGGTCTTCTTCTTAAGTGACTGCTAAAATAGCCAGACTACATAAAAGAAAACTGTAATAGCTCAACAATTTTTCTTAAATTCTCCAGAACCAAATTTCATGAAAATCTGTTCAGCAGTTCTCTAGTTGTTACGTGTGTACACTTGGACAGATGAAACAATTCTACCAGGCCCTGCACAGGGTTACCAGTGCACCTAAATATGAATTCAATATCCACCCAGGATCAAGTTGTCATGCGACCTGTAGAAAATCCACCGGCAAAGGAATTATCTATGCAATATGCTTGTCCAAATGGAAGGTTCCATGACTGATGCAGTCTGCAGCTGTACCGGTAGCACCAACATGACTGACAACATCTCACAGGAAACATGTATAAGTCTTCATAGCCTGAAGCAGAATGACAGGTCATGCAATTAGAGTACAGAAAGTCAGTCTCCAGTGGCAACAAAATGATGCTATCGTAATCATGAAACTGTCCTTGCCTGCTGAAATCTGTGACAACCTGTACAGCAACTGCTGTGATTATTACTTTATGTAAGTTGCATGTAACCACAATCTGTGAGATTTTGTGTCCTCACAGTGGATGTGATAAAGATTCAAGTCTTCTGAGGTGTTGCGCCATGTTGAGTAATAACAAGTTACTGATATTTCAGAGGAGAATAGCATCACAGAAGACCTGAATCTCAACTGTAAGTTGCTATCACACAATAATACGTACCTCTTGCCGCTAATGTTTGAACCAACACGCGGATTTCCTCAAACCATTTGACCTGCTGTTTACCATTAAATGCACCCAACTTGCAAGTCTTCCAGTTCCCTGCCACACATACATAATACAATAATGGACACTGTGTAAACTTCGGAGGTAGAGATGATACTATGCTACAGCCATACTGAATTACTGGTACTACTTCCTTCAGCTATGTAAGATGTGTGCACACCAGTCATGAGTAGCTGCTTACTAATGCATGAATTTCAAAACCACATTCCAAGAGTGTAATTCTAGCAGCATTTTCCGTCTACAGTCAAGACCCCTCTTTATGTTAATATACTTCAGTGTTTATGGAAAACATAAAAAAAGATTAAGTTTATGACATTTTATAAATACAGAAATTACTGTCACAATTATGTAGCAGCAGTGTATTTTGTTGAAACAGTTGCACTGCTTCTACTGCATGCAACATTTTCTGTTATGTCTGAAAGTCTGTAACAAAAGGGCATAAGGAGAAATGAACACTGAATTTTGTTTACCTTATAGGCTTTTGAATGAAGTCAGCATTTTGCAAGCTGGCCCTGCTTAATGCAACAGAGACAGAGACAGACCAGTTTTCAGCTTCTTACTTCCAAAAGAGAAAATACCATATTCTTGTTTTGGTATTTCAGAAACAAATACAGCCAGCAGGCAAAACCAGTGTGTTGTAACAAAGCATAGGGCAACAGATAAAGTTTAGTATTTGTATCAGTTTAACGTTTTGGTTTTTCATGACTGTACACTTACATTATGAATGAATGAGTAATTGGAGATCACATTCTGAACATCCTTAACATCAGCATTAGCAGAAAGTAAGGAAGAAGTCACACTTCTAACTAACAAGCACACACAAACAATAAGACCTCAGTGCTCAACAGAAGAGAATTATCAGATTCATGCTTCAGTCACTTCAACACCCTGAGACATATTCCTTAATCCACTCCACAGCATTCTAGGTAGGTGGACCCCAGAACAAATCTCAACACAATACTGATGACTGATGAGTTGGACAAGCGAGGAACTGTTCGATTCATAACAATGACAGAAAATTATTCTCATCTCCAATAGAGCCAGACTAGTTCTTGGGCCCACCCCATCTCCCATTTAATGCATAGCAGGGAGTATTTCCACAAGGAATAAATGCCTAGGTGTGAAGCTGACCACTGACCTCCATCTAATGCCAAGGTTAAGAATAAGTGGAGATATGCCTCCAAAGTGTGCAAAGAGAGAAATGTACTTCAGTTTATATATACATATTAATACTACTATGATTTCTTGAACTTCCTGTTCATAACTTCATGACTGTCACTGCCACATTCAGGGGACAGAAAACCTGTGAGGGTTCTCACACAGTGCTGTCCAGCAGTGCTCAAAATAAGCATGTGATGGTTGACAAGAGTCATGATTATCTCATATATTAATTTATCTAACTACTTTAGCCAACAATTGTCACTCTCTTCCAATGACATATCTCTGTACACAATATAGCATGGGAGCCCCCCAAACATCAGGATACTAAAATTTGTTGTGGGCTGTTTTGGGCTGGATTCCATCCTTCTGACTGAAAGCAGTGTTCTTGATCCCTGGTATTAGAGCTGCAGGTAACATCACCAATAATTATAGGAAGTCCCTGACTGGATATCTATGCTACAGCTCTGTTCACTGCAAAAGCACAGTACTAGTATGCCAAAACTTGTGTACCTGATGTACACAACACTGAGACTCTAAACTCTCATTACTCAGGCACGCTGCTGTACTTTTTATTTATGTTCCTCACTTAATAAAAAAACGTTAGGCTTATGATATGACGTGCACATGTGTGTGTGTGTGTGAGTGAGTGTGAGTGCACATGCCCTACAATTAGTATAATTTTGGTCAATAAAGAAGTGCACTTTATTTGCGAAACAAAAAAATTTCTCGGCTATACCTCGTCTTATATTCGAGGGATTTTTTCGAAACTCAACACCTATCACATGCATATGCTTCACAATTGGTGTGAGTTTGATTGCGATCTGTCAATAACGAAGGGCACTTTACTTACAGGACAAAGAACCTTCTCGCCTGTATCTCGCCTTCTATTTGAGGGATTTTTCCGAAACTTCACAATAATACTTGCTGCTCATGCCCTACAACTGGAATGAGTTGGTTCCGATCTGTCAACAACAAAGGACACTTCTAGAACAAAGAAATTTCTCGTCTATATCTCGCCTTCTATTCGAGGTTTTTTTTTTATTTTTTTTATTTTTTAAAGAAACTCCAAACCTTCCACTCACTGCTTATGCCCTACATTTGGTATAAGTTTGGTTGCAATCGGTCAATAACAAAACGCACTTTACTTGAAGGACAAAGAAATTTCTCTGCTGTATCTCGCCGTATATTCGAGGGGTTTTTCAGAAGATCCATTGTTCTTCAAGTAAAGTGCCCTTCGTTATTGACAAATCACAACCAAACTTATATAAATTGTAGGGAATGCGCAATGAGTGGTAGTTTTGGAGTTTTGGAAAAAACCCTTGAATAGAAGGCGAGATATAGACGAAAAAGTTCTTCGTTCTTTAAGTAAAGCGCCCTTTGTCCTTGACCGATCGCAAACAAGCTTATACCAAGTGTAGGGCATGTGCATAGAGTGATATATGTGGAGTTTCTGAAAAATCCCTCGAATTGAAGTTGAGATACAGCCGACAAGTTTCTTTGTTCTTATAGTGAAGTGCCCATCCTTACAAACCCAAAGCAACCAACAACTTATATCAATTATAGGATATGCGCAGAGATTGATAGGTGTGGAGTTTTGAATTTAGTAAAATCGTATTTAAACGGAAGATATCAAAAAGTAATTTTAAGTCATAGTAATAGTATTGAATCCACTTGGGAAAAAGTAAAACAGGGGGTGCCACAGGGATCAATTCTGGGATCCATTTTCTTTCCTATTTATATAAATGATTTGCTAAAATGAGCAACCATTGGAACAAAAATTCTTTTACGCTGACGATACTAGCATAATAGTAGCCAGTTCAAATTTGGAAAATTTTGAAACACAAATAGATAAAATATTTTGAGATATTAATAGTTGGTTCAAAATAAACCAATTAGTATTAATTATAACAAAACACATTATTTACAATTTAATATGAAAAATATTAACGATCATGATTTGAAACTTAACTAC
>JGI20166J26741_12201140_pt1 | contig 18159 bp, 16 predicted proteins | sample TergutCu122P5_FD_26741 | JGI IMG/M metagenome (IMG submission 26741)
GGGGACGCGACCTCGCAAATCATCTTCGACGGGCGCGACATCACGAAACTATCCGCGACCGAGCGCGCGATCGCCGGCATTTTCCTGGGCGCGCAGAATGTGCCGGAAATTTCCGGGCTCTCCGTCATGTCGTTTTTGAAACATTCGTTAAGCGCGCATGCGGCCGCCGCGGGCAAAGAGTTGTCCGCCGGGGATTTTTTCAAACAGTTAATTACCGCGCGCGAACGGCTGAACATCCCGGAATCATGGCTTTCCCGCAGCATCAACGTCGGCTTTTCGGGGGGAGAACGGAAACGACTGATGATGCTGCGCCTGATTCTGATCCGGCCGAAATTGGCGATTTTGGACGAACCGGATTCCGGCGTGGATGCGGAAACCCAGAAATTATTTGCGGAAATAATTCATGAAATGAATTGTCCCCCCACCGAAACGCTTCGCATTTCGACTCCCCCCAAGGGGGGAGTAATTTCAGAGAGCGAACGACTCCCCCCTTGGGGGGAGTCGCAGAGCGCAAGCAAAGCGAAGCGCGATGCCCCGGGTCCCAACAAAATCGAAGATTTTGTTGGGTGGGCCGTGGGGGGACAAACTACTTTTCTAATAATATCCCATCAGGAAAAGTTTACGGAAATAGTCGCCCCCACCGCAATAACCACTTTGGAACATGGGAAAGTTGTGGTATGATAGGGAAAAGGTAAAAGGTAAAAGGTAAAAGGCAAAAGGTAAAAGGTAAGAGGTAAGAGGTAAGAGGTAGAAGATAGAGGGTAGAAAATAATTTCCATCATCCATCATCCTTCTTCCATCATCCATAATAAAGGATCGCAAATGCCGAAATCGGAACTTAAAAACAAACTGTCCGCATGGACGTGGAAGGCGCCCGCGAAATTCGCCGCGCTCACCACCGTGTTTTACATCGTCTTTCTGGCGGTGCGAATCCTGATCACGAATTTCGCGACCTATCTGGTCAAATCCGGCGCGCCGGGGCGGTGGATCGCGTACGGGATGATGGCCATCTCGCTATTGATGATCGCTTTGCTGATTTTCGCGATTTTCTTCGCGTTGGTCAAGGCCGTGCATTGGTCGCCGGAACACCCGCTGGACCGGCATAGCTTCGTCGCCGTCGACACCGGGCTCTCGATCATTCAAATCGTCTTTATCGCGCTGACGTTCATCCTGACCTTTTTCGGATACAAACAGATGGTCACGTACGTGACCTTTATGGCGATTCAATTTGATCCGATTTATATCGCCCTGTTCGTTCTAATGACATTCGCGATGTCGTATGTGTCCGGCACCATTGTCGTCGATTTTATCGCGATGTTTCGGCGCGGGCGCGCGATGGGCGTTAAAAAATGGAAAATGATTTTGGGCATTCCGTTCGGGCTGTCCGCCATCGGCGCAACGGGGTATATCCTGCCCGAAGAAAAAAAGGCGGAATCCGCGGTATCGTTAAAATCCAATTGGTTCAAATCATTCATTAACTGGATCGTCAAAACGCCGCTGAACGCGTCGGCGGTACTGATTGTCTGGGGCGCGGCCGCGGTGCTCTTAAATTCTTCGGGCCCGTCGTTCTTTGGCATTTTCAGCACGGCGTTGGTGTTGGTCTTGTTCTTTGTTCCATGGGCGGTATGGGGCACGAAAAAATTGCGCGGCAATGCGGCCGGAATTTATGCCACGATTTTGGCGATCATCAACATCGCGGTCGTGCTGTATTTCCTGATCGGATTCGCGATCGGATTTTGGAACGCGTTGAATGTCCGGGCCGCCAACCCGCAGCTGCCGACCAACCCGGCCGCGCCAACCCAAATCATCAGAGATTAAATCATTAAATAACAGATAACCAAAGGATGTCGATATGCCAACCGTCAAAAAAATAAAAACAGAAAAACATACCCCTAAAAAAACCATCACGAATTGGCTGTGGGGGGCGCCGGTGAAATTCATGGCGCTGATGATGCTGTTGCTGACCGCCATTATTGTGGTGGCCGGCACAATTGCCTATTCGGTGCAGCATAACAATCCGGGCGCGCCGATCGCGGTGCCGTCTTATTTCGCGCCGCTGATGATCGCGCTGATGGTCTTGGCCGCCATTTACGGCATTTATAAGATGGTCAAATGGCTGCCGTTCGAGAATGTCGATCGGCATAGCTTTGTCGCCCTGTCCATTGCGACCACGATCGCATCGGTTTTAATCCTGTTGGGATTTTTCGGATTTTCGATTCTGATGGGAATGATTACGGGCGGGATGGTCACGCCCGGCCAGTTTATCGGCTTTTTCATCTTGAAGCTGGCCTATACCTCGCCGACGCTGTTGCTGATTTTATGGATCGTCGTGATGGCGGCCGTGCTGTTTTTGTTGGGATTTTCGTTGTCCGCGCGGTATGTCGCCGAATATTGGCGCGCGCGCGATGCCGGCGTCTCGCGTCTGAAATATTGGCTGAATTTCCCGTTCGGATGGGCGTTCCTGCTGTATCCGTTGCAATTCCTGGCCGATGACAAGAAAAAATCCCAATCGGTTCAGATCAAATCGAAATGGTTCGCGACCTTCACGAATTGGATCGCGCACAGCGCGTTCAATATGTTCGCGCTGTTCATCGTGCTGCCGTACGTCCTGATCGCGATCTTTACGCCGTCGTCCGCGATCATGTCGCTGTGCATCGGGCTGATCCCGGTCGTCGTATTCTTTGCCGTTTGGGCGATCGTCGGGACAAAAAAACTGATCGCCGCATTGCCGAAATGGTTTTCGACGTTAACGATCGTTTTGAATATCCTGGCCATCGCCGCATACATTGTCTTCGAGGCGACATACGCGAAATCGGCGCAACCGGCCGCCGCCGCATTGCAAAACGCTGCCCAGCCGCAGGTTGTACAACAACAATAACAGTTGATAGTGAACAGTTGACAGTTGATGGTTAATACCTTAATTGATAAAACCTATCAACTATCAACTATCAACTATCAACTATCAACTATCATGAACGGACTGATCGTCTTTATCGGATTGTTTTTCATCCTGTATATCGGGCAAAAGATTTTTATCCCGCTGATTGTCGCGGTCTTTATCTGGTACCTGCTGAACGCCATCGCGGCGTATTACCACAAAATCATGCCGTGGCGGAAATCATGGTTCGCGGGGGCGATGTCGTTTTTCCTGTCGATTGCCACATTCGGCGCGTTGGTGTATTTTTTCGTGACGCAGATTCATCCGGCGATCGTCGGCATGATGGGCCGCATCCCGGATATCCAACTTAAACTTGGCGCGTTGCAAACCTATCTGTCGGCGCAGTTCGGCGTCCACCTGGGCACCGATTGGATCCCCAGCACGTCCCAGATTTTGGGCACCGTCGGCGCCTTTGCGACGCAGTTTTCCGCGGCGTTCGGCCTGGTGCTGGTTTACATTTTGTTCATGTATATCGAACAAAGCACCTTTGGCAAAAAGTTCACCGCCATGTTTCCGGATAAACGCCGGTCGCACAAAATGCTCTATATCATGCAATCGATCGACGCGAACATGAAACGGTATATGTTCATCAAAACGGCGATGTCCGCGCTGACCGCGGGAACGGCATGGATATGGATGCATTTTTGGGGATTGGAGTTCGCGGGCGTCTGGGCGTTCATCATCTTTATCTTGAACTATATCCCGACGTTCGGATCGATCATTTCGATCGCGCTGCCGGTGCTGTATTCATTGCTGATCGCGCCATCCGCCGAAATGCCGATCGCGATCGCGTCCGGACTGATCGGACTGAATATCTTGATCGGAAATATCTTGGAACCGCGTCTGACGGGCAAGACACTGAACCTATCGACGTTGGCGATTTTGATCAACTTGGTTTTTTGGGGCATGATCTGGGGTCCGGCCGGCATGTTTTTCAGCGTGCCGTTATTGGTCGCGACGTTTATCATCACGGCCCAGTTCGATAGCACGCGCTGGATCGCCGTCCTGCTCTCTGCCAACGGCGAGATTCCGAATAAGGAAGACGACTAACATGAACGAACCAGCGGTCATCCCAAATTACATCTATACAATTCGCAATGTCCCGGTTATGTTGGACAGCGATTTGGCGATGATGTACGGAATAGCAACCGAACGAATAAACCAAGCCGTAAAGCGCAATCCGGAAAGATTTCCATCGGATTTTATGTTCCAACTTACCCGGGACGAATACGATTCTTTGAGATCACAGTTTGTGATCTCAAAAGGAAAAGGCGGCCGCCGCTATATGCCGTATGTTTTCACCGAACCCGGCGTCGCCATGCTGTCCAGCGTTTTGAACAGCCCGGCCGCGATCAAGGCCAATATCGCAATCATCCGCACCTTTATTAAAATGCGGAATCATCTGAATCTGATTCAGAACAAATCCAAAGAAATTTCGGAACTGCGCGAAATGCTGATGCTGCACATTGACCATACGAAAACAAAACTTTCAAAGCATGACGAACAAATCCGCGATATCGCGACGGCTTTGAACGCGTTTCTGGCCGAACCGCCGAAACCGCGCCGCCCCATCGGATTTCGTCCATAATAACAATCCGTCCCGCCATCCCGTCCGACCTTGAAGCATTGACCGATTTGCAAATCGCGTTTGAAAAATTTTTCCAAAAATTAGAAGACCATTCCTATGACATTCCGCGCGATGCGCGGCGCGACCAGATTGCCGAAAATAATTTCGGATCGCGGCCGTTTATGCGAACATTGGTCGCCGAAACCAACAGGCGTATCATCGGCGCCGTTTCATTTTATCCGGGATTTTTGAACGAAAACCCGCCGATAAAGACATACCATTTTCCATATCTTTTCGTCACCCCGGAATTCCGGGGCACGGCGACAATCATATTGTTGAACGCAGTGAAAGAATTGGCACGAACGGAAAATATCAGCCGACTGGTATTCAGCGTTTACGGCCGGAACATTCCCGCAAAGAAATTATACGAACATGCCGGCGCGAAATATTGGGCGGCGGATGCCGACGAGCATTTTATGTATTTCGACGTATAAAAAATCCCGCGGTTGGCGGCGGTCTGGGTCGCAATCCATACATCAATCAAAAATCAGAAAATACCGCGTTTTTTACGGGGGCTTGCGGGCGTGCCGGCGAATTCGGATAATGCCGCGCGCTGACGCTCGGATAACTTTTTCGGAACCTCGGTCGCGATTTCCAAATATAAATCGCCGCGCATGTCATCCCGGGGCGGCCGCGGCGCGGCCGAACCCGGGACCTGGTGGGGCATTCCCAAATGTCGCAACCGCATATTCTCGCCCACCTGGGTGCCGGCCGGAATTTTTACGGATACATCCTTGTCATCGATCGTCTTGATGTCGATCTCGCCGCCCAGCGCCAGCGTCGCGAACGGAACGGTCGCCCGCATGTGCAAATCGTCGCCGTCGCGCGCGAATGTTTTGTCCGGCCGGACGCGCACGTCGACATAGAAATCGCCCGGTTGCCCGCCCAGGGGGCCCGCCTCGCCCTGACCCGCCAATCGCAACCGCGTGCCGTCGGCAATGCCCGCCGGGATTTTAACCTCGATCTCGCGCTGACGGTGAGCGACGCCCGACCCGTCGCACGTCTTGCACGGATGTTTGATGACGCGGCCGATGCCGTTGCAGTCGGGACATTGCGATTCCGTCGCAAAGAATCCGCGGCTGGTTCGAACGAATCCGGTGCCGCCGCATCGGCCGCAGACGGGCGCCGGTTTGCCATCCGCCGTGCCATGCCCGCCGCAGGTGTCGCAGGTGACATTCGTCGAAAACTTGATGGTTTCCGTTTTGCCGAAAAAAGCATCGCGCAGATCGATGGTCACGGTGTGCAGCATGTCGCGCCCGCGGAATTCCTGGGGCCCGGCCCGGCGGGGCGACTTTGTCCCAAAGTCGCCTGCGCCAAACCCGCGGGCCCCGAATCCGCCGCCCATGCCGCGCATCATTTCTTCCATCATTTCGCTGATATCGATCCCTTCGCCGAAATTGAATTCGAAGCCACCGTTGCCAAACGGGTTCCCGCCCGCGCCGGCGGATGCGCCGTTGCCGCCCGCGAATGCCCCCGCGCCGAACCGGTCGTATGCCGCGCGTTTTTGCGGATCCTTTAAAATATCGAACGCGTTGTTGACTTCTTTGAATTTTTCTTCCGAGCCTTTGTCCCCCGGATTTTTATCCGGATGGTATTTGACGACCAGTTTGTGATACGCCCGCTTGATTTCGTCGTCGGTGGCGTTTTTCGCCACGCCTAAAATGTCGTATGGGTTGGTCATGGTCAAGTTTTTCCTTAATGTCATCCCCGGTTCCCGCCTGCGCGGGAATGACAATCAAAACAGATTGGAAATATCCGGGGATCCCATCCAAATTGTTTCCGATATAAAATGATTATTTCTTATATAATCACCCGCAGCACAAAAATCAAGCCCATAAAAAAAACGGCGCCCCCGGGTCATATTGTGAAATCGCAAGATTTCAATGGGTGGGTTGGGCGCCGATTTTTTAAGTTTCGTTCGGGCCGCTTAATTTTGCCGACCGCCCCTGTTCAGGCTGATCGTGATTAAAAAGTACGACGATACCCGGTCGTTTGTCGTGGCGCCGGTCGCGCCGCCCTCTAGATGCAGTCCCAGCCACAGATCCCGCCCGATATGGATCAGCGCCAGGTTTGCGCCCAGCCCCGCCCGGACATACGCGCCCGATTCGGTTTTGGCGTTCGGCGAGGTGCCGTCATTCGCGCACACGTTCAGGTATCCGGCTTTGACGACCGGCCCAATGCTGAACTTGTTCCACTTGATTTCTTCGCCGACCAAAACGCCGACATACACATCGCTTTCTTTATACAACTGATAAAAATCCAATCCGGACGTTTCGATTCCCTGTTTTTCAGTACTGCTCATCACGCCGCCGCCGTTTAATCCGAAACGCGTCACAAACGGCGAATTCCCCCGGGCCAGGTCGATGGAATATCCTAAATCCAACACATTCGCATCCATCGTTTTTCCGGTCTGATCTTTGGCAAACGCATAAGAGCCCTGTTTGCCATAGGCCCCGATCGCCGCGCGATTGCTTTGAACGCGCCATCCGGAACGGGCCGGCGATTTGTCATCGCTTTTACCGTCGCCGGCGGTCTGCGCATTGACGCCGCGCGCCATGGCGAATGCCAGAAGGACCGTCAATGTCATATATTTCACCCAATTTTTCATGCTTTTCCTTTTCTTTTATCTTTTAAGCGTATTGTTTGCACGCGGCCGCGGCGGCGCACCCGCCGAATATCAGCGTGGCCAGTCCGAACATGCCGGCCCAAACCTTAGCATCATTCGGGGTCGAAGTCATGTGAAAATTATTTTCTTTTTTAAATTCCGGATCCATCAAGGCATTGATGTCCAGCGGCGCGTTGTACTTTTTCTCGATCTTGATTTTTTTAAACAGATCGTCGACCGTGTACGCCCCGCAATACCCGGCCGCCAGCATCGCGGCCAGCATGACGGAAAAATAAAATTTGTTTATTTTGCTCATTTTTTTATTGCACGGAAACACGGGCCTGGCGCGCCGCCCAGGCTTGTAAGTTCGGACAGAACAATTGGAGATTCGGACACATAAAGCCGCCCGGCACAGCCGTGGCGGTTTTTTCCGGTTGCGCACCGGTGCGCTTTTTAAGAAGAAATCCTGCGCATCTCTCCCTTGCCGAATCCAAATAAACACTGTTCGTATCATTTGTAGGAACAAAAAAGGCCAACAGATAGGGACAATTTTTTGCATTAAATTCGGCGGGATCGCTTTTTACCGACATTTTTGCGGCCATGTTTTCGAAAATATCTATCGCGGACGGAACGACCGTTCCGTTGGGATATTTCTGCAAATCGGGCCGAACCAATCCGACATAATTCACGGCGTCATAAACCCTGTATACTTTTTCAGCCATCAGATCGGGAATCAAAATGCCAAACTCTTTTTCCAGTTCCATAATGAATTCCACGGTATCCAGGGAATCGCAATCAAGATCATCGACAAAACTAGAAGTTGGTTTAATCTTATCTTCATCTATAGAACACTTGTCAACGATAATGGCGCGGATTGTTTCAAATATCGTCGGCGCGGCGGCGGGGATTTGGGTGGCGACGGGGGTTTGAGCGGGCATGGTAAATCTCCTTAAACTTAAACTTGTTCTATGCCGATTGTTTTATTTCGCGGGAACACGACCTTCAAAGATCGCTTTGCAGGTCGCCCGGTCTTTGAAATTCGGACAGATCAGGTCGACTTTCAAATTTTTTTCATCCGCTTCTGTCCGCGCGATCGGCGACAAAACGCGGGTTTTCATCAGCGCCGGTTTGCACCGTATCATATACAACTTATTGACATCTTTGAATTCAATGCCGCCGAATGTCCACAAATACGGACACAGATTGTTATTCAGTTCCGGGGTAATGGTGGCCAGTTTGTATTGCGCAGCAATATCGGCCGCGGACGGGCTTACCATTCCCGCCGGAAATTGTTTCAATTCATGCCGATGCGATCCGACGGCTTTGACCAAGTCTTGCAGTGTTTTGATATGTTCGGCCTCGTCATCCGGAATCGTGATTTGGAAAATTTTTTCCGCAAACATGATAATTTCCACCGTGTCCAGCGAATCCATGCCAAGGTCGTCTTCAAAATTAGAATCAAGGCGAATCTCGTTTTTCTCTATCCCGTCATATTTTTCATAGATTTCATCGCGCAACATTTCAAAAATCGTTGATGCCGCGGCGGCGGGGGTTTGGGCGACGACGGGGGTTTGGGTGGTCATCAAAGTCTCCTTTGTAATTATTATCCGTCGATCTGCAACATGGCCGAAACGACGGGATCATGATTCCCACTATACCCCCCCCCGCTGGCATTTGTCAATCTGTTTTTGTCAAATCTACCATTTTCAGAACGGGCGCCGCCGTGAATGCCGACGAGCGGGGGATGATGTTGGCAAAATAAACCCGGCAATCGCCGGGTTTTTTCCGTTTATTCGGTCAGAATCATAATCAAGCGGCCAAGGAATTATAATCTTCCGCAGCCTGGTCCTTAAGATTCTGTACGTTGTCTTTGTGTTTTTTGAACGTCAGCAAATGTTTTGCTTTGTCAAACAGGTTTCCCGAACCTTTTTTGTTTTCTGGCGTCCCCTCTGACTGAACAACGTTATCATCCGATATCGCGTCGGACTCTCTTTTCCAAACCTTGTCCATAAGGGTGCCGATGCGTCCCTTTATTTTTTGGACCATGTTTGGCCGATTGTTCACTTCGCCCACCATGCCAAGCTGCCCGATCACAACATTCGGAACAAAGTTTGTAACCGGAACTTTTATGACATCCGGTTCCGACACCCAATGGTCTACCTTATGGAACGGCGAATTGCCGTCGGCATAGGTGTTATACACCGGATGTCCGTGCGCATCCACTGTATTTCTGGGCAAAACGCCATCATAATGCGGCGTATCGCCGGCGGATACGCTGCCGACTTCGTTGTTGCCGGAAACGACGCGATCCATGCGCATGGCGGCTTCGACCCCCTTGGGGTTCATCTTGCCACCGTCAAACAGATGTTTGACCGCATTGGAATCGTCGCCGGTGAATCCCGGGTGATCGGCGCGCCATTGCGGGGTGTTCATCGTATTATGATTATGGTCGTAATGCGTCACCCCGCCGCCGTCAACATGATACGGCGCATGACCGAAAGTCTGCCCGCCGTTGTTCGCATGCATCAGCAGCAAACGTTCCGGACTGATATTCAGATGATGGTCGTTTATATACGTTTGCGCCATATCCAAACGCTGCTGCAGAACCTCTGGCTTGTCATGATACCAGTGGTTCAGGATTTCGTGGGCATGTTCGTTCACGCCGGGCTGATACGCTTCTTGCGGGTGATTCACCATTTTGGTGGTTTGCACTTCTTTCTCACCCGGTACTCCATGACTAAAGTTCGTATTCGTCGGATGGCTTGCGTTATAGCTGTTTATGGCGTGCATGGCGCCAAAACGGCCAAGAAGCCCGCCGATAAACGGCGCAATCGCATTGACCGCCGTCAACAGAACCTTTTCGCCATTACCTAAGTTACCGGCACTTGCCTCGTTATACGTATTGACGGCATTGGTACCCATGCCAAGGGCCAACGCGCTGGCGCCCGCCAGATAAGTGAACGTTGCCGGGGCGCCTACCGCCGCGGTGGTCAGCGCCGTGGCCGCCAGCGCGGTCGTTGCAATCGTCGCGATATTGCGCTTGTCGCTAAAGAATGATTTAACGCGATCCCAACCGTGCGGTTCGCCCTTTGCGGTTTGATCTTTGTTCCATTTCCAAATGGACATTCCGGTGAACCCAAGCCCCAGCGCGACACCCATCGCCAAGGCGGCAACGGTGCGCGGCATTCCAAATATCATCTCTGAACCGGCCGCAACGGTCGTGATCGCCGCAGAAGTCAACAGCGCGTTGCCGAATCCTTTGATCGAACGCCACCACAGCTTTTTGCGCGTCGCGCCTTGCGTCGCCCCAACGTCTGTTTCGGCACGCATCCCGCCGCGCTTATCAATGCCCAGGTTATCGACATTGTCCAGCACTTTGAACAGAACCGGCTGATTCGGACCGATTTTATCCGTCATGCGGTTGACATAGCCGCCCGTTTCGTTCACCGCGGCATCCATCGCCGCATCGAATTCGACGGTTGAAATCTCGCCGCCGTTCGCGTCCAAAGTGTTCAAGAACTTTTCATAATGATTTTTATCGGCGAAATTCTTCGGATCGTCCAGGGCGCCGCGAACCGTTCTTCCGACGTTATCGATTTGGAACAACTGGAACAGCACGGCTTCGTTCAGGGCGTCTTCCAATTCGCCTTGATCGATCTTTTCATCAAGCTTGCCAATATTTTCCATAGCGACTTGGTTCTTGGCCAGACCTATGAGGCGATCCGTCTCGCTGCCGGGAATGACTTTATATCCGGGCTTATATTCAAGCGATGCTCCGCCTTCTTCGTCGATGAACTGCGGAATTTTTTTATCACTCTCATCATAAAACGTATATTTTGAAACGCGGGCAAGCGTTTCCGGTCTGATCTTTGCCTTGTTCAGCTTTTTCGTTATTTCATTATGGCGTTTGTCTAATTTTTTCGCATCTTTCGGCGTCAGATCGGTCAGATTATAACGCTCGTCATAATCAGCCATATACTCTTCCAACTTTTCTTTGTTGGATTTTATCTGCGCTTTCTTTTGCGCGTCATCTTTCAGATCGACTTCGCGCGCGGCGAACATTTCCATATATCCGTGATATACGTCCGCAATGCGGTTGGGATTGCCGAAATAGTACGCGGCGTTTATATCGAACTGCGCGGACAGTTCGTCCATGCGCGCACCCAGCCGATTCAGCCGATATTGCAAGGCGTTTTTTTCATTGTCGTCTTTCTCATTGGCCAGCCGCTTTTTCGTGACGTTATAGGCGCGGGCCAATGCGGCCGGCGGAACCAATTCGAACAGGCCTTCGCGGTCGTTGCCGCGGGTTTTGCTGATGCGGTCTACGGCTTCTTGGGGAAGAATATCGGATAAATCTTGATTGTTTGGATCCAGGATATAGTCAATAAACATGCTGGAAAACTCGTCCGCATCCTTTCCTTCCAAATTTTTCACACCGTCGACGATATTGAACAGCAATTCTTGATGCCCGGCCAGGTCGTTTTCTTCCCGCAATTGGTTCAGCTCGCCAATTTGTTCGGGGTCGACCAAATCTTCGCCCATATCGTTATAAACTTTGACCGACGCCGCATCCATCACATAATGATTATGGTCGGCATAGACTTGCTGGGCGGGGGACCGATCTTCTTTCGATTGGTCGTCATCATTCTCATTTTCACCCGGCAGCTTTATGGTATAGCTGCCCCCTCTACCCACGCCCTCATACATATATCTTGTTTTTTCGGATTTCTGGTCGGTCAGTTCTGCATCAAAGCGTTCCGATACTTTATCGGCTAAGGCCGTAGAAACAACCTTTTCCTGCCGGAACTTATCCAGATAGGCCTCTAAAGCCTCGACGGCCTTTGGCGTTTTCGATGCGCCCAATTCTTTATTGACATAGGCCTGCATCAGCGCGGCCTGTTCGGCCTTGAATGCTTCGATCTTTTTCTTGGGCGCGTTGCCATCAACCAGTTTTTGATATTTTTTCAATCTGGATTTAAGCGTCGCCGCCGTTATCTTTGTTATTGTTTTTGCCATTTTATCCTCCTGGATAATAAAAATTGGTTTATTTTGGTGATAAACTTTACCCGATTCGCTATCATTATACCCCCCCCCATTGATATTTGTCAAGTCATTTTATCAAGTTTCTTTTTGCGGGCGCGTTCCGCACTTGAAATCCGATTTGTTTTCCGATAACATGCCCCCGTATGAATAATTGCAGGGGCGATCTAAGTTCCCCTCCTGTGGAGGGGTGGCGCGAAGCGCCGGGGTGGTCTTTTCGACCATCTTTCAAGACCACCCCGTCTTTTTTGCTCGGCTTTGCCTCGCAAAAAATCCACCCCTCCACAGGAGGGGAACTAACCATGGCGAAAGAAAAGAATTCTTATAGCGCGAGTGATATCCAGGTCCTGGAGGGGCTGGAACCCGTTCGTCTGCGCCCCGGCATGTACATCGGCGGCACGGACGAGAAAGCCTGGCACCACCTGCCCGTTGAAATCCTGGACAATTCGGTGGACGAGGCGGTGGCCGGTTTCGCCAAAAAAATCACGGTCAAACTGATCGATGCCAAAACGATGGAGATTTCGGACGACGGCCGCGGCGTCCCCGTCGACGCGCATCCGAAATATCCGAACAAATCCGCGCTGGAAATCATCTATTCCATGCTGCATTCCGGCGGCAAATTCAATAACAGCGTGTATAAAACATCCGGCGGACTGCACGGTGTCGGCGCCGCGGTCGTGAACGCCCTATCCTCTGAAACAATCGTGACGTCGTTGCGCGACGGGTTTGAATGGACACAGACTTTTTCGCGCGGAATCACGACCAGCGCATTGAAAAAAGGCGCCACGACCAACGCGCATGGCACCATCGTTCGTTTTACATTGGACGATCAGATATTCGGGGGCAAGGCAGCGTTCAAACCGGTGACCATTTACCGCATGTGTCGGGCCAAGGCGATGCTGGCGCGGGTCAAAATCGAATGGAATTGCAACCCCGACCTGATCACCGACGACATGAATATTCCAGCAATGACGACATTCTGGTATCCGAACGGCGTCGCGGATTATATGGAGGAACGGACGAACGACAAACCGCGCCTGCTGCCTAAACTCTTTTCCGGCACCGTCGATTTTCCCGAAGATGCCGGGCGCGTCGAATGGGCGCTGACCTTTTTAACCGATGAAAACGGCGCGGCAAGCGACGACGGATTTTTCGCCAGCTATTGCAACACCATCGCGACGATCGACGGCGGCACGCACGAATCGGGGTTCCGCACCGCGATTACCCGCGGCTTGAAAGCATACGGCGAAAAAATCAATAACAAGGCATCGGCGAACATCGTTTCCGACGACGTCTTTGATTCCGCGGCCGCGATCGTTTCCGTATTCTATAAAACGCCGCAGTTTTTGGGTCAGACCAAGGAAAAATTATCCAATCCCGAAATCGCGCGCTTTGTCGAACGGGCATTGTCCGATCCGTGGGAAATGTTTTTGGGTTCCGATCCGAAAACGGCGTCCGCACTTCTTGAATTCATCAACAACCTGGCCGCGGCGCGGATCAAAACGAAACAGGTCAAAGATATCGCGCGCAAAACGCCATCCAAACGCGCGCGCATGCCGAACAAATTGGCCGATTGCGGCAAACATGGCGTCGCGGGCACGGAACTGTTTTTGGTCGAAGGGGAGTCGGCGGGCGGCACCGCGAAACAGGCGCGCGACCGCGCGACCCAGGCGATCATGCCGTTACGTGGCAAAGTATTGAACGTCATGTCGAACAGCGACGAGAAATTCAGCGCGAACAAGGAACTGAACGATCTGATCGATGTGATCGGCGCGGGCACCGGCAAAGACTTTGCCGAAGATAAGCTGCGTTATGAAAAAATCATCGTGATGACCGATGCCGACGTCGACGGATCGCACATCGCGTCGCTACTCATGACCTTCTTTTATCAGGCGATGCCCGGACTGATCCATGGGGGGCATCTGTATCTGTCTTGCCCGCCGCTGTATAAATTGACGTCCGGCACCGAATCGGTCTATGTCGCGTCGGACGAAGAGTTAGAGGAATTGCAGCGCGGCAAATTCAAAAACAAAAAAACGGAATTGTCCCGGTTCAAGGGTCTGGGCGAAATGATGCCAAACCAGTTAAAGGAAACGACAATGGATCCGAAAACGCGGCGCCTGATCCGCGTGGAATTGCCGCCGCGCACCGAAGAAGGCGCCGAAGATTTGGAAAAAACCCGGATACTTGTCACCGAATTGATGGGCAAAAAGCCCGAATTCCGATTCCGGTTCATCACCGAACACGCCCGGTTTGTGAAAGATTTGGATGTATAAAAAATTACTGCTTACTCGTCATGCTCGCGCAGGCGAGCATCCCTTGTTCAAATATGTTCGCGGCTTTGCCGCGAACGCAAATTAGAATCGCCGGCAAAGCCGGCGATAGTTTTTACAAGAGATTCCCGCCTGCGCGGGAATGACGTTGATGAAAGAAATATTTTCCGATTATTTCACAATGGGATTGCCATAGGCGTCGCATGGAACGCACGGGGCCGCGGGCGTGGTCATGATCGTTGGCGCGACGGTTGTGACGGCCGTGGGCGCGGAAACAACCACAGTTTTCACAGTCTGGGCGGTTTGCGCCCGCATGGCGGACGAATCGACGGTATAGTATTCCGTGCTGGACACCCGGAACTGGGCCGCCGGGCCGACATTCTCTTGATCGATATAGGCCGGACGCGCCGCGACCGCCGGCCGCGCGATGGCGCGCCGCACGACCTTTTTGGGGGCGGCGGGTTCGCAGGCAACGGCTTTGTGCACAACGGCTTTCTTTTTCGGGGCGACCGCGGCCTTTTTATGAACGACCGGTTTCGCAACGGGCGTCGCATGGCACGCGGGTGCGGGCGGACAGGTATTGACGGTTGTCACGGGCACGTCCGCCGGGATCGGCATCGGTTGCATCATGATCGGTTGATCCGGCATCGGCTGAATCGGTGTCGCCATCGGACAGGGGCCCGTGCATATGGCGCCCGTGGGCGCATCCACCCCAACATCGGCGCACAGCACGGTACATTGACCGGCGCCATTGTTATCAATGACATCCTGGGGCATAACGTACCCGCCGGACGTGTCCGCGACATAGCCCTGATTCTGCGGGATAGACGACCCGTCGTCGACGGAATAAGTTTTGGAACACGCGGCCAGCGCGACCATCCCAACAATCAGCAACAAAATCTTTTTCATTTTTGCCGTCCTTTAAAATAGATGCTTGTATCTGATATTATATCACAAAAAAAAGGGAATTCATAATGACAAAATAAAAAATCGCCGGCATGGGCGATTTTTTATCTACCTTTCCAAATGTCCATCTTATTTACATAGCCATCTGCGTTTCCCACCAGTTCGAAAGTTCCCGCATCTTCTTTCCAACAAAAGTTTTTGGGAGTTGTTTATAGGTCACATCAAAGACTTTCTGAATCGCTTCTTGGTAATTTACGCCGCCGTACATCAAATAATTTCTGGATTCCATTCTGCAAATTTCTTTAAAAATATCTTCGACATCAGGGTTTAATCCATTTGTTTCCACCAGGTATTTTTGAGAACGCGGTTTGTCCGTCCATCCCGGTATCCAGGGTTTATTCTTCCCAATTTCCGTTATTTTCGCTCCGTTAATATTGTATGTTTTTGCTTTCATATTTACTGCCTTTAGTTTTTTACACCCAATCACTGCACAATAATTGTGACGGGGCGGGTGCCGCAACCATTGCACGAGGCCGCGGGCGCGACGTATTGCGTCGGCGCGACAAATTGCGGCGCGGGCGTGGTGATGACGTCGCTGATCAGAATCGGCGTCGGTTGGGCGATCACATAATCGTTGGCAACCACCGCCGGTTTTGGCGCGACGGTTTTGACCGCGCGCTTTTTCGGGGCGGGAATCGGGCCGGCCGCGCGCGTCGGTTGGGCGGCCCGGCGCGCCGTCACTTTGCGCGCCGGTGCGGCGACCGGCGCGACATACGGCGCGGGCGCCGCGACAACCGGCGTTTGCACACCGCAATCCGCACAGCGCCCGCCGCCGAAATTATTATAAGTATAGGAACACGCGGCCAGCGCGATCGTCCCAAAAATCAACAAAAAAATCTTTTTCATTTTTCGTTCCCCGGTTGTTATCCCCGCCCCGATTCGCCCTCTTCTGTAATGAATTTTAGTATAAATAATGTTATTGTCAAGTTTTAATGTAAATCGTTCCCTTATCGTTTTTATGTGATATAATTGGGTAAAAAGGATCCGAATATGACCTATAAAGACTTGGGCCTGTCAAACACCAAACGCATGCTATTGGATGCGTTGCGCCACGGCTATGCGGTGCCGGCGTATAATTTCAACAATCTGGAACAGGTTCAGGCGATCGTTACCGCCTGTGCCCAAACGGCCAGCCCGGTGATTTTACAGGTGTCAGCCGGCGCGCGGCAATATATGGGGTCGACGCTGCTGACCGCGTTGGCCCGCGGGGCGACGGCGTATGCGCACGAATTGGGGATGCGGGCGCCGATCGCGCTGCATCTGGATCATGGCGCGGATTTCCAGATTTGCAAAGACTGCATCGACGCGGGTTTTTCATCCGTGATGATCGACGGGTCGTCCCTGCCCTTTGACGATAACGTCGCGGTATCGCGTCGCGTCGCCGAATACGCGCATCAATTCGATGTATCGGTCGAGGCCGAACTGGGCGCCCTCTACGGCATAGAAGAGGACGCGCCAACTGCCGGATCGACAACTCACGATTCACGAATCACGAATCACGATTCGCATTATACGAATCCGGCGGATGTGGTTCGGTTCGTCGAATTGACCGGCGTCGATTCATTGGCGATTTCGATCGGAACATCGCACGGCGCGTATAAAATGAAGTCGCCGGCGGACACGCTGCGGTTCGATATTTTAAGTGACATCGCAAAGCTGTTGCCGAAATTTCCGCTGGTTCTGCACGGCGCATCGTCGGTGCCGGCGGACCTGGTGGCCCAGATTAACAAATACGGCGGCAAACTGGTCGATGCGCGCGGCATCCCGCCGGAACAATTGATCCGTGCGCGACAAATGAACATTTGCAAAATCAATGTGGATTCGGATGCACGCCTGGCCTTTACCGCCGGCGTGCGGCAGGTATTGGTCGAGCGTCCCGACGTTTTCGACCCGCGCACCTATCTGGCCGCGGCGCGGGATAAAATGATCGAATTGTATAAAAACAAGAATATCGAGGTGATGGGTTCGGGTTCCCCTCCTGTGGAGGGGTGCCGACCCCGCACTTGATGCGGGGGAGGCGGGGAGGGTTCCCTTTATTTTCAGAAAACCCTCCCCGTCTTTTTTGTGCTACGCACAAAAAATCCACCCCTCCAAAGGAGGGGAATCCACTATTTCGGATTATAAGCAAAGATGTCGCGTTCGCCCCAGTCCAGATCCAACCGGCATCGTATCGGCAGAAAGTCAAAGCACGCCTGCGCGGTAATCGATCGGTTCACATCGATCAGCATATCTGCCAGAATCCGTTTCAGATCGTGTAGGTACAACACGTCCGTCGCCGCGTACAGCTGCTGCTTTTTGGTCAGATCGCGCGTCCAATCGGATAACGTTTCCGCCTTCATTTCGGGGTCCAGGTCGATGCCCAACACTTCGTGCAGCACATTGTGCAGCGCGTGGCCCTTTTTCGGCCGGGCCAGCAGAACGGCGATTTTGGTACAGAACACCGGCGCCGGAAAAACGCCCAGCCGCTTGAAAAGCATGCACATGTCCATCCGCGCATAATGGAAAATTTTCGGCACATTCGGCGCGGTCAGAACGCGGCACAGGTTCGGATATTCCGCGCCGTTCTTATTCTGAATCTGAACCAGATAAAAATCGTCCGACCCCGCGCCCCGCAACTGCACCAAACACAGCCGGTCGGATTTGACATCCAATCCCGTCAGTTCGGTATCGACCGCCACCTCGCCCGTCGCGATAATGGCGTCCGCCTGGT
>JGI20166J26741_12203362_pt1 | contig 18146 bp, 9 predicted proteins | sample TergutCu122P5_FD_26741 | JGI IMG/M metagenome (IMG submission 26741)
GAAAAAACTGAGTAAACTGCGCAGTTTTGACAGGCAATAGCGCAGGCCTCACAACTGTCTTTTCCAGTCGTCTTTCACACACAGAACTGCGCAGTTCACTCAGGGAATCCCACAGTTTTCTCAGTTTACCTACAGACACCACGATGGCATCATCAAGGCACATCCGTTTCTAGCAATTCATTCAGCAGATCAGCATCGCATTATATATTTATTTTCAAATACCACTTCTTGCTCCACATTTTACGCTTTCTTTTCTTCTTTCTGGGTAATATTATGGCCGATGTGGCTAACAGACAGCAAACGACGGCCTTGTTTTTATCCACCATAGTCACATGCACAAGAAGACACACAGAACTGACAAACCTGATGGGAAACCTGTGCTTTGCCAGAGAACATTCAGTTCATTTTTTCCTGCAGTTTTTTTTTTACACAGCTGAGCTGCACAGTTTAACTTAGGGTGTATGGGGCCCTTTATAAATCTTTCAGTCGAATTACATTACTTTCTGTATACACAGAACTACTACTGCACCGGATTATATACACAGCAGATGCACAAACTCTCTTCCTACATGTTTCGACACTCCATGGGTGCCATCATCATGGAGTCTTCACAGCGATTACAATAGTGCATCTACTCAATACGGAACATACACACACACTACCAGGACTGTACCCACAGTGGGCTTTCGTGATGGCCCCTGCGACGATTGCTAATCATCTAGTGAAGACCGCAGTACCGCCGGTTACAGCCTACATGGAGCGCGTAGCAATACCTCTGCTTTCTTTAAACACTAACATTTTATGGGTGGTTTCTACAGTGTTTTAATCGATATTTTAATACGTGTGCAGGTGTGTGACTGTGCTGCATACAATGGACCATCTCGTAAGCATCGCTTTAAGCACTGTAACGACCCGCTGGTGCTGACAACCATGGAATGCTGAAACTTGAAGCAGGAGATTTTGTGCATCTACTGTGTATATATTCCAGTGCATGTAAGTCTGGTTGTATAAGTCGATATTTACACTATGCACGGTTCACGCAATATTAAAATAGAACTGCTAGGTTTCTGGGTTTGCATTTTGTCGTATTGTGAAGGAAATGCGTTTTGTACACCGAATCTGATCCACTCTCCAGATGAAAGGGTTGGCCGACACTTCCCAGTATGGATCCCATAGCAATTGCTATTCTCCATCAGTGAAACTGAGAACTGGAAAACACTACGTTATTTTTTTGCATATAAAACGTCGGAAAGAGCCCAGAAACCTAGTAATGCTGATCACATGAAGGCCGTTCCATGCGGACATCCGCTGCACCATATTTGAAAGCCCCGCTAGTCTTTCGGCAAGCAACAACACATCACAGCTGAAAACCGAAACAGTATCATTCTACCAACGCTCCACGCCCGCATTTGAAACGGGGTTTTCCCCCGTAAAAGCACGAGAGTCTGCACAATTAACACACGCACTGCGATTTCTGCAACAGAAATGGCAAATGTAGCTACAGTGATTCGTTACGCAACGACGGTAAGCCTGACGACTAAAGAAACAGTCCATGTCAGTGATGTAACGCACAGTAAAACACGGCACATGTAAATAATGGGTGGATTACTGTTTTTTTTTTGGTGAAACAGCACATGTGTGCAGCACACACTGAGTTACTTTTCAGTAAAAATACAATAAAAGCGTATGTTTTCGAACATACATGCACAATAACACTTTGTGACTCGTGCAATTTGCAGATGCATTTATGGGCCAGAAATGACCAGAATTGTTTTCTTTAAAAGTCAGGGCTATCTTGACAGGTGTCATTTCAGGAAAAGAATTTACGTGTTCCATCCCAAACACTATTATAGCCTAGTCTTAAATCTAGCAACTCAGAGCAACGTTACGTCACATAGTAACGAAAACCTGCAGTCAGTGTTAACGCCACAAGACATGGCCGTGTATATGCGTGTAACATGACAGAAATTATCTGCACAAAATGAAGGTCATGCTTCGGCCTTCTCAAGTTATGTGGGTCATAGAATCAGTTTGGACTTCGGGGTGAACAGACATAAAAAAGATTCGTCGGCCGTGGCCTATGTCAAGGAGCCACATGGTATCCGCTTGTAAGTGAAACCACAACACGATTAAAACGCAGTTATACAACTTTACTGCGCCCTCTGTGCCCCTCCTCCAGGAATAGTACCTCACACTCCCTCCCCCCGCCCAACAACTTCCTCTGATACTGTTTACTACGTATTTCGCCTTCTCACTCTTCGCAACATGACGATGGCTACACTCACAGTGTTGTCAACGAACGAACACGATGGTCAGTCGGTGTTACCAACCTGCTTAGCGTATCACACGTGAATTTGGCCATCACATGCTTAGCATGTGAAATATACTGGCAGTTTATGCTGGTAGTATTTATAAAAAGTGGACACACGGTACCTGCAAGTTGAACGATGGAGATATTGGCATCGAACTATGCCTATTAGGCATAGATTACGTAACTGTAATGGGTATCCGTATTGTCCAGATAAGTAGTCTTAGTAACACAAAACCAAACTCTATATATGAAGTCCCAAAAGTCTATATTGAGCGGTCAATAATTCTCATACGCCACAGACTTACTGTAAACACCTGAACACTTTGATGGATTACATGGCATCATCATGAACACATGCTGGCGGAACGCAATGAACACACGAGTAAAGACAATTTAAATGTTTTTATTTCAACCAACCAATGCACAAATATATATATATATATATATATATATATATATATCACATTAAGTATATTCAATAGTCCACGATAAAATATCCATAAATACATACAATAACTTCCATATTTATTGCAGATTGTACATGCAGCCACAAATACACACTGCTTGCACAAGATATTATATCGTCGAACAGATTTTCTTGTAACAGTCAACGACGACCAAATAATATTTTAATATACTTTAATCTAATAGTTTTATGGAACTGTAATTTTAACAGCTTCAGTTTCAGAATTTATGTAACTTGGCGAGGCACAAATGTAAAATTCCCTGAGGATGACATCGAAATGTAGGAGTGTACATTACATAAAGAGATACGATTGTAATGTATATTTGTGCATTAGTTGGTTGATATAAAAACAATAAAAGATGCACGGTACAGGCATTAAAACCAAATAAATGAAGTATTTACCACTCTGTGTACGGAGATTGCTACGAAACGTCTGGAAATATGCCGCACGCGAAGTACTTTAACTTGTTTTATATCCATATGGTTTTCTTATTTTATAGCCACGTGCTAGAAAAACACGCACTACACGACAAAGTAAAATACATCATATGACTGCATAAATTAATTTGTACAGATGTACGTAACCCTGCAAGATACACCAATCAGTGTTGGCACAGGGGTTTTTAAAATAATTCGGATTCGAAAAATCTGTTACATGAGGTAAGTGTCGTAAATATGGATCTTACTACATTTACGTAGGCTACCTTCTGCAAATGCTGACAAAAGTACGCATTAGACTACCCCATCTAACATAACGTCACGACGTGAGGCACACTAACGTCGAGCACATGACGAATGGTGACCCCACGACAACCAACACAGATACTCACGTATTCACAGCGTATATGTTGAGACGGTTAAACCTTCCTCGTTCTACCTCCTTCCGACACTGCACGACTGACTTGACTGACTGAACCGCGTATTCTTACTCCACGCAACACGAACGTATCGCAAAGCACGTTAACCAAGAAGATAGTCTAAGTACGCAACATTTCAATGAGTTGGTTCCTTATATCAAGTCGCTATAATGAGCAGTCATGTGGTTGTTATAATACCTTTAAAACAGAATAAATTCCCATGAAGGCATCATAAAACGATCATTTAATCTGTTATTTAAGTTAACCCACAGCGCAGTCTCACTTCCACACAGCGTTGCTGGCAAGTCTTTGACATACTACGACTAATACGAGTGCCATCTAGCTATAAAATTCTGTACTAAGGAAATATTCACTGCCATCTAGGCAGGTATGCCGAACTACATCTGGCACCGGTTACACTGGATGTATCGTTACATATTACGACTGACACCTCCGACACAACTGCACAATCTTGCAACAAAAGGTCAATAACGTGTATGTGCAGTTTACACTCATGTAAGGGTTTATTAAAAAATAAGAGAAAAGAATTATGTAGCAAAATTTGTTACAGTTGTTTGTTACTTCTTGTTCAGTACGCGTTTTTAAACTACCGACCGATTAGATTAGCTTGGCGGTAATGCGGTAGAGCAGGGGTGCACAACTTTCGGGATCCAGGTCGCCCCTGCGAATAAACATTTTGCGGTGGCACCTAACATTTGTGGGCCCTCAGTATGGAACTTGTTTCATGTTACCCTTCTGGCGCCTAGAAATTTTCAGGTTGCTACTAGCTTTTTTGAAAATTTGTGCACGACTGTGTAGAGTTTATACTGTTGTACACCTAAAGTGTGACAGAAGTTGTTTCTGTGCAAGCCATAAGCATATATATTGGATTGAGCACGTAACTCCACTCCTTCTTACCTTGAGCACGGTTTGGGCCAAGCAGCAGTCAGCTTCGCGTCCCGGCCACCTCAGCCAATTGATCGCACAAGTTATGGCACCACACACCAACATCACCTGGACTACTGGTTGTTTCAGGACAAAATAACGTACTGGGCAATTCACGAGTTGTGGTCATCGCTGTAGGAGGCGATTTCCTATCCCTTGTGATCAAAAGTGTTTCTATCAACGTGCATCATATTCTCAGTGGATGTGGTGTGAGTGTTTCTCAGATTCCACAAATGTGTTCCTGTGAAGCGCGCGCCTTCAACATGCCCCCCCCCCCACCACCACCACTGAATGACAGCTGAATTAACACATTTCAGCTTTGCTTCTTGCATTTCAAAGCCTTTCTTGCCACCCGTCTCTGACAGCCAGGGGTTTAGTCAATGCAGTGTTCAAGAATACCCCAAAAATCACGAGTGTTGGTTAGTAATTGGGAGAGGGGAGGGAGAGTGGAAGCGAGTAAAAGAAACGAGCGCCATTCACAACCGAGCGGCGAAGTGCGTTGCGGCTGTGGGTCGGATTTTAGAAAATCTGCTTGAAGCAGAGGTCAATGTATATTGAACAAAAGGAATTCCATGGAGTTGAATTTAGACGTTAAATGTATCAGGCAATACATAAGTTTATTCTTGCTCATTTCCAACGTGACATACTTTTTCAATGTATTTATTTATTTATTTATTTATTTCACTTCTCTACATGTTTCGAGCAACCCAGTACTCATTGTCAGGAGAATCAATTGTATCAGTACGTCATCTGGTATGTATTACTCTGTGTAGGTGACTGTCTGGTATGCCGGTCAGGACGGAACTCAGTTCCCTCCTGACCGGCATACCAGACAGTCACCTACACAGAGTAATACATACCAGATGACGTACTGATACAATTGATTCTCCTGACAATGAGTACTGGGTTTTTCGAAACATGTAGAGAAGTGAAATAAATAAATAAATAAATACTTTGAAAAAGTGCGTCACGTTGGTTATTAGCAAGAATTGTACCGAGATGCACGGTCAACAAAATATAAAATGTAAGTTTATTACTCTGTGCCATATCTTTTCAATAACCGTTAACTTTTATTCTAAGTTTCAAGCGGTTTTAACGCCGTAACCTTTCAAAATTGGACACAAGTTTATGTGAACTTTTCTAATAATAACTAGGAAATAATCTCATAAAATTATTCTGTAACACATGAATCATCTTGTATACGTGTATAGCACAAACAGCGTTCTTAAGTACACGAGAATTGGTAACTGTATAAATAAATAGGATTAAGCGTGCAACCAGAATTATTAAATATTTCGTACTAAAGACCCCAGGTACTGTAAGTAGACTTATAGGTCTATAGGCAAGATGTAGATTGCGTGAATTGCTTTGCAGTAAGCAGAGTGTAAAAGTGAAGGCCCATTTTAATTCGGAACACACGAACTGTTTAATACGCTTTGTGCGTGATATTGTGTACGTAAGTAGTCTTAATGTTCATTCACTGCAGCTAAAAACTGTAGTTCACAGGGCTGAGAGGCAGCATAGCTCGTAGGGAAGTGGTCGTGGAGAATATATTCCTTGTTCTTCCCGAAAGTGAATCTCGATCTTTGCAAGTGGTCAATCACATTACTGAATGGAAAAATTACAGCCTAACAAAATCCTGTTTAATTGCATTACGAAATTCGTAATTACGCTTGGGATATAACCTCCTAAAACAATAGGTAATAAAAACAACTGAAATATATCCATTCCCTTTAATGTGTTCTTCTTGAAGATTCTTACAGTAATTTTTTTTTAGTACACGTTTCTTAACACATATTAAATTAATAACTTGTGCAAACAAGACGATTTTTACTGTTTTCCTTGTCTATAGCAAGAAATATTCCATGTTGACTGTCAGATAACTTATTTCATGACACGATTTCTAAAATTTATTGAAAAATACTGCCTTAAGATCCTATCATTTATGTTACAGAAGAAAAAACATTACTTGACTATACAGAATGTAAGGGACATTTTACAATTAACACATAGCCTCATCCTCTTTTCAAATTTCCATAAGATTTTTCTAGTTTAAAGCGATGTTATTACTGACGCAAGTTCCAAGGCGTAGAAGATTTAATGTTATCATAGCTAGTGCGAAATTCTGTGATCAGGTGAAGGAAGATAAATCTCGATTGACGTTATATTTATCGACAATAAATATCGAAACAAATAATAAAGTTAACATACACAATAACAATTTTATATTACATTAATTTAATAACTTGTCCAAACCGTACTGACAAAATAAAAAAAAAACCAATGGTTTATAATTAACTTCCAGACTGTAACAAATAATGTTTAGTCATATTATTGCAATGCTTTAAGCCAGTTTTAAGTGTTATGTACAAATTGCATATAAACAACACTACCTGCAAAAACCTAGTGAGACAAATTTAAACTTGCTTTACACTTATCGTGTATTCGCAACATCATTGCTGTGTTATCGCCAATGTAAATTTAATTTCGAATCATTTATCTCTTCCACTCGAGATAAGACATAGGCGAAATAAATGCAGGCTTTGTTTTAGTGTGCTGGTCTATTTTGTGCCACTACACTTACGTTCTATTTTTGTGCTAAAAATTTAAAAAATAATTTAAAAATATATTGTCTTATCCCAGACCTTTTATCAATTTGAATAGAGATTTTACATTATTTAAAATCTACCATTTTCCTTATAAATTACGATAAAAGTTAAAACTCTTACGATAACCCGCCACAAAAGCCTTTATTACAAAAGCCAAATCTAATTCTTGGATTTTTCTCTTTGAGTTTATCGGCAATATATTCTACAGCTACACCATAAGCAGAGCGAGCTCAGAGCTCTGTGTTTGTGTGTGTGTGTGTGTGTGTGTTTTCGTAACACCGAATATTTGAGTAGAAATGACGTTAGTTCATTAAAACCGATCAAACCTTCTGCACGGCCATTACATATATGTGCCAAGTCACTGACAGCATTAAATTTAATAGGGTTTGGCACGCACGCACGCACACACACATACACACACGTACTGTTAGTGATACAAACAGCCTGAAACTGTGCCTACATACTACAGACTCGCTCTGCCTTCATGCCGTGGGGAATTCATTGGTGCTTTAGTGTGTAATAGTACTGTCACACATTAGTAGGAAGTTTACACGTACTACATAGATATGATGAAGAAATCACAGTTCTTTTTTTTTCAGAAAACCAAGTAATTTCGCTTGGGAAACACACTGAAAAATCATTAGCTTTAAAGCGAAACTAGCAGAAACGGAAATGTGCCAGGATATTTATCATACAGTATTCACAATTATCACATGATATTGTCTAGCTTCAACTGGTGCCAATTTCTGGCGACCGGGGTCAACAGTGAACAGAAGATATTAACAATAAAGGCAAACATGAAGGGGACGAAAAATGTGACAAAACACTTAATTTACAAAATAATTTCCTCAGAGTAAGATTCCAATTTTTTCTCATGCATACTCAAAATTCGGTTAAACCATCTCGGGCGACCATCCACGTAGATGAGGAATGAACCTGACACACACTGGAAGTGAATGAATGGCTAAAGATACACCCAGTATTTATAATACTGAAGGGGGTCATTTGGGGAATGCTAACAGCTTGACGCCTTTGACGGCCATACCTAGGCTCAGTCAAATTGAAATGCGTCGTTTGTGAGATTGATAAGGTTTTACTGCAAGGCTAAGCAACACTCAAGTGTATCAATTGTGGCACGGGCAAGCATTTAATATTACTTCTGCAATATATCTAGGCTACACGATGTTGAATTTGGTCATCTGTGTGGTTGACTTGAGGAATTAATGTCAATCATCGGCACATCCAAGCTCAATAGCATTGGTCTCTTTCGGGATGACAGTCAGCTACATGACACCCCCACTGGCTGCATCCATGTTGTACTGTATGATGTACTTGGAATTATAGGTTATGTTGCACAACAAAATATTTTGTTTACATAATATATAAATACACTAATTACAACAGTACAATAGACGGTCTTTAATACAACACATTCGACCTGTGAACATCACCTAACGTAACGGTATTTCGCTTCTTTGTGTACTGTATTTACATGGTAGCTCTCCTTGGTGTGCCGTGTGTGTACTGCCTGCACACAAAGACACACAAACGCGCGCGCGCGCGCGCACACACACACACACACACACACACACACACACACACGGCACACCAAGGAGAGTTATAATGTAAATACATACACTAAAATCGGTACGTGTATCTCATTACGTTGTAGTAAAAGTTATGATAACCTCTACAGGTCGAAACATGTTGTTTTAAAGACCAACTATTTTATAATATTTATAATAATAATAATAATAATAATAACAAAATACTGTGCGAGATAACCTACACTCAGTCGACGTCACGAACTGGGACGTCGATACTGAGTACTGCTGAACTGTGACGTAATGGAATAATTTCGACAATTGACACGTGACACCTAAGCAAAACTAAAGTGGCTTATTTGTGGAATGGGTGACCACTTCATGGTTCTTTCTGCTACACCCAAGCTAAGTAGTTATGAACTGACGAATTTTCCGGACAGCTCACTTGTTGATGCCATTGACATATGTCTGGAATATGTGGATCTTTTACGGAAAGAAAGATGGTTCCTACGCTGGTTACACACTTCCATTGATTTCACTATTTCTCTGTCAGCGGGGAATGGTCTTTTTGGCAGAAATGTGACGTTCATTTCGTCAGTATTTGGTGACGAAAACTGACGCAGATTTCAAAACATCGGTTTTTTTTCCCCGTATCAATGCATGTAATGGAATATGAATGCTTAATAGGAGTTGGTTGCTAACGTTTGACAGGTGACACCCAGTGAGACTCATAATCTGGTCTCTGAACAAGACAATTCACTTCTAACCTAATACACACCCACGAACCATTCAAAGCGTCTTTAACAATGGAGTCAACAACAAATACTCAATTACGTAATGGTGGAAATTATGCAACTATTCAAGGCCTCCATAAAACACCCTACATTATATTAAATAAATACTTCATATGTATGACCTGCCGTAATACAAAATTACCAGACAAGGCCCGTTAAACGACTCTCAGAGGTAGTGGAATCGGAAATAAAGAGTTAGAAGTGTAGAAACAGGGTATCTCTTACGAAGCAAACACCAAACTTTACCGCAGGAAGACCTATACTATAAACATTGACTAAGGCACCAGCTTTTTCTAATTAATTCTTCCGCTGCCTAATATTTACCTACGATTTAAACTCTCAGTCAACTAGAATAAGGCGCAGCAAAAGCACCCTCGCTTGCAAGACAGCACTCAAATGCACTTTGATTCACCACAGACTCCAAAATGTTACACCTTTTCTTCTGTGTATTATAACATGAAAAAGCTGGTCTATAAATTTGCAGTAAAAGAGCAAGGGAACACTGATCAAAGCGAAACATTTCTTTGGAGAAAACAGCGACAAAACACAGCGAAGTATTTCAGTTCATTTTCTTTGGCCATTCAAGCGGCAAAAACCTTGCCGTTTTGCTTCCACGAACCGGCATTATTTCAACAAAGGTGGCGGGTTGAATTCTGCGAATTTATTATGTGGAGAATGGCTTTGCTTTTATACTAGTTGGGGATTATTCTGCTTATTTTACTACACAGTCGGTATTTACTGAAAACGGAATATGTGAAAAAGTGGTGGAAGCAAAAATTTCTTTTGCCCATCATTCGGGTGTTATCAGGCGCCTGAGGAGGATTTGTATGAAAAGAGAAAATCTCCAGATATTTACAATTATGTTTACGCGTTACTATAGATGAAATTTTAAGAATAAGTGACGTACTTTCCATGTTTTAAGCTGTTCGACATATAATACATTTATATTTTACCAGACAACGAATTAGATTCATTAATATTTGAAAATTAGTATTAAAATCTTAACACTTGATACAGATATTTTGCAATTCTTATGCATTGTAGCTTATAAAAATTTATATTTAACAGCAAAATTATGTCGAATATTGTATATTTCTGAGCTACACGTAATGTAAACGACGTTTTGGAATATTATCAATAACAATTTTCAGGTAACTGACAGAAACCTAACACCATAGTGACGTATTTTCTTCACAAGGCGATAATTATTCAGCTGTTCGAAAACCTTCCTGCGCCAAAACCATTTAGTAGTATGTTTACAAGAGTACGTCATTGGATTTTACAAGCATACGGAGCCACATATCAACAATACACATCATCACAACCTATTTTTAAAGATGTTTTAGTGTTATTCTCTTATGAAAGGCAACGTCCCTTCCTGAAAGGTTTGCCAGCTGACAAATTCCATTTCTTTTCTTACTTTGGGTATTTAAGAGATAAAATTTTCAGCACAATGACAAATAAATTCCTGTCTTATTAGATCTACATACACTTCATGAAATAATCAATTCCCAAAACACGTAGAAGGTGAAAGATCAATCATTGTCACACAAATCCAAAGATAATCAGTACTACCAATATCTGATTTACAGCAGCTCTGTTCCGTTTGCAATAATTTAATCAGATATTGTGAAATGTCTCAAGAAGCATTCGATTAACAGTTGTGAAATGGTATCTCAATTGACTAACGCCGTTTTCTTGTATTAAATTATTTACATAAGTAAGATTCATGACAGCCTTCTGTTTAGTGAACTATTTATGTGCAGCTTGTTAAATTTGTAATCACAGAGGGCGAAATTCACTCTGTGTATTTTTCTGCTTCAGTCCATTAACATATTATTGGAATAAACATTTAGATAGAAACCAAGAGGATATTGTTTACTTAATATGGAAATTAAATGGACGTATATACGATATAAAACCGACAAAATAATTTCAAAATGTATATGGAAATTGTGTACCGAAATTTTGTGCCGAAATACCTCGATCATTTTTTATGTTAAAGCCAATTAAATTCAGTGTCAAATTTTATGTATACAGAACTTCTGTTTTATGTGTAAAACATGACAATATGGAAGTTTCAAATAAGTTAATTATACACCATGAAGACAAACAGAGGGAGTAGAGGCTTAGCCCCACTCATTTTTAATCTTGGCACTAGATGGAGGTGGGGGACCAATATCACACCCCGGCCGGCTTACTCTCTGGAAGGATCCCCGTTATCCATTGGACAGGAGGCTGGGTGGGACCCGGAGCCGGTTGGACGATTAGAGAAGTGAAAAATATTTGCCCCAAAACGATATGCGGGCCCCTGATTATCCAGCCCGTAACCTAGTCACTGTACCGACTAAGCTGTCCCGACTGCTAATCTAAAATATGTACTTGCGATGACATTACTTTACCAGGTTATACAGCTTCGGTTGATCGCATGTATTTTATATTCACTGCTGTTCATTCAACAAATATGAAGGGCATAACTTGAAAAGACTGGTAATTCCGAAATTTAAAAAATTCTTAATTATTTTCAGTGTTTGTACAACTGGCTTAGAAATTTCGACAACTCTTATATGAATATATATGGGTAATGTAATAGGAAACCGGAATTTGGCAGCTTCCACTTTGTGGCTTTACTGAAGGGCTTCGAAAACGGTGTCTGAGTTTACTCGCCACACAAAATATTAATTACTAGAATTGAGGTTCTCAGAACTGTGGTGATGAAAAATAAAGTTTATTTAGATAACTCCTTGTCTAATGGTCAACAGGTGCCGAAGTTTCATAGGCTCTCGATGCCTCCATCTTCAGGGTACAGATATCATTACACGCGGTATTGTGTCTCAGGAAGCTTGATCTTTCAACAAGCCATCTACCATGTACAGAATTTGTCAATGTGTACTGTACAGCCTAAGTCAGTGGTTTCCAACCTCAGGTCGCGTCCCAAATCAGGGTCGCGTGGGGTCTGACTTGGGGTCGCCAGAGGGTTTTATGGAAAAATTGATAATTATAAAAAAAATGAATTTTTTATCTAAATCAAAGCAGAATGTTGGAGAAAATGTAGTTATTGAATCTGTGTTTATTAATTTTAAACATACCGAAGAAATCAATTTTTAAATAATTAATGGACATCTGTATAATTGTGCGATACAACGCAGCTGAACTTAAAGCTACTGGATTGATATTAAAAATTTAATATTTTTCAATAAGTGGCAGTGTTATGAAGTGTTCATGAAAAGGCATTAGTTCATTTACAGTACTGTTGTTTCCACGGTAGGGTCGCCGGTCACATACTATGTGCTACCTTAGGGTCACACACACACACACACACACACACACATAACGGTTGGGAACCGCTGGTCTAAGTGTTTGGCTTCTTTCTTGTAAAAATTGGCATAGGTACTGACAACTGCATAAGAAGAAAATGCAAATCGCCAGTAGAGATAGGAGCAAGATATGGCGCGTGGTAACCTACAGACTCTTTTCATAAAACGACTTGTTGTCATAGTTTACTTTCCGAGTGCATAGCATAGAAAATGTATGACAATAACAGAAAATTAAATATATTCAGCGAGATTTGAGGTTCTAAGAGGGAAAATGTGAAAATTACTCTGGTCTGGGTTGTGATACCGTATAATCTGGCATATATTTACCAAACTTTTAGAGGAAACTTCTGCCTGTAGGTACTACCTTATGACTGAGGCAGCAGATTTATCAGAAATGTCGATAAGTTTTTCGTAAAAATAACCAACTAGATGCACCAATATCCAAAATTTATTTTCGTCATAAAACCTACATGTTTCGGGCATCTTCTGTGACCATCACCAGGGGTTATCCACTGTACACACGGCAATTGGTACGCTTCATGAAGATTATGTGACCGCTTCCTAGCAGAGTCAGGTTGGAACAGAGTTCCAACCTGTGTACAGTGGATAACCCCTGATGATGGGCACAGTAGATGCCCGAAACATGCAGGGTTTTATGACAAAAATAAATTTTGGATATTGATGCATCTAGTTGGTTATTTTTACGAAAATTATCACGATGTACTTTCACGTGAACATAAAGTACGATAACATTTGTTGGACTAAGCGGTCCCGATTTTCAGAAGGCTTCGATTTCCTAAACAAATTCTAGAATAGACTCGGACGAAGACAGAAATATCTACGTCTCCCAGTACGTGTATGCTACTGTAGCTGTATTGTATGTAGCTACAGTTATGTAGGGTGGGACTGAATAGATCCAAAACAGGTCCGAAATAATGGCAGTCATAATACATTAAAAATAGCGACCAGGATTTCTGTTATCGTGTCGTAATTAATTATTACTAATTTTACTTTATTCCTGCCGACTGTGGCGCGTCGTTGTGTGTGATCAAAAAACCTCGAAAATGAGGAGGCTAAAGCCCGCTACTGGGCTGTGAAAATACAACCAAAATGGGTTGTAACGCCAGGAAAACAAACAATTGTACTTTATGTGGTCTAGGAAATTTAGAAATTAGGTTCATTAAATGAGAAACAGCCATGGTTGCTTTAGGTTAATTAACCAGTTTAAAAAGGGACTTCGTATAATATGCATAATTTTAGTTCCTACCTAACAGCAAACACCTCGACTTCCCATTAAAATGAAACTTGGTTCATGCTGGTTAAAGAAATGGTTGCTGTGTGTTCTGGGAACGGTATGAAAGACCTACCTTGAATAGAGTGTGAGGGAAAATGTAGTGTTTGTTCATGTTGATGAGGGTGGAACGTAAGTTAGCAGAGCGTTCTAAACCTTTAACAAATTCTTAGCTCTTGATTTCAAAATAACTTCGAAATAGCCCCATCCGGTCTTGGAATAAACAAGCCGCCTCAGTTCGGCCTAGTTTTACTCTGCAAATACTCGGCTTGTTTTAAGCTATCTACTATGTACATTTCATTGACCCCAGTGACCGTATTTCCTGTGCACCGTTTCTTTCATTTATCTTCTATTAAACGGTTGACAACCGACAAAGTATCAACGCGGAAATAAATGCTCAGAACAAAATGTCTGTCGTTATTCTGCCCCTTGTAAGAAGACATTATTATAATTCACAGATACGCGCGCCAGATGGCAGTGATTGTCGAAAAAGTCTGCAGTTATTAAGCAGTAGAGAAGTAATGCGGTACGTTTGGTACTGCACCCTCGACCTTTGAGATAATAAGTTATATCACATGTAACAGTAGCACTTACTCTATGAAACTGTCATTCAAAACATAACATAGTCCATGGAGTGTGTAGTGAGTGAAGTGGCGATTTGATCACTCGTTCTATTTAAACCAACTATGTACACAATTTTGAGGCTACCTAACTACATTTCTTCTATCTGCGTCATGTTTCGGCTCATCAAGGCCATTTCAAGGCGTTTTATAAAGAGAATAAAGTAGCATAATTTCACAGATATGATGGTATACATTAACTGTGTGCTACACGAACATAATTCAATAGGAATCCATACGTAGAAATCAAGCTTATATTCTCAGTAAGCTGTTGTTTGAATGACTGCAACTTCCGACACAGATGGAAGTCAGTGACTGTATCTGTGTGTTCGTTACGAATAATCAGCCCTACACCTGTATTTATTACTTAGCAAGAAATTTAGAATATGGTGGAAAGAAGAAGTTTTTGATTTGTTTAGGCTGACTGGATTTTTTAGTATACCAAAATTTTGAAGGATATTATGAGCTGAAGATGCGGATACAACGGACAGATAGCAAATTCATTAATATTCCTGCAGGGAATCCCGGTCAGTGAGAAGGAACTGGCGGCAGAGTGTTAAGGCAAATCTCGAGAAAATGTGTCCTGAAATGAGTTTGGTAGGAACTGGCTCCGGATCGCATTCACTTGCGGGGTTTATGTTTCCAGTACTAAGCACTATATACTGCACCAAAGTGACTTTTAAAATAACATTAAAACATTTCATGGATAATAATAAATTAAATAGCTACAAGATAAACAAAACTTCTATAATTTTACGTTCACATTTCCGTACATCATAAATCCATTTATTTAGAAGACCAACGAGATGCAGTTCCAAGCAGTCCATTTATTTTACTGCCAAATAACTCTACTTGTTTCGGGTGTCTCCCGCACCCATCATCAGGAGTAGATAAGCTGTAGTTACAACCACTGGACTTTTTTTAATCGGATTTTATCATTACATTCTCCAAACTCTTGACTTGTACCAGTGGTTGTAACTACAGCTTATGTACTCCTGACGATGGGTGCGGAAGACACCCGAAACATGTAGAGTGATTTGGCAGTAAAATAAATAGACTGCTTAGAACTGCATCTCGTTGGTCTTCTAAATAAATAGAAAACATTTATAGTTGCCGTCAAACACAACAATATATTTGGTTTTTCGTTATTTTAATGACCATTAAAATAAGAAAAACTAAATGTATTGTTGTGATTGACGTCAGCTATAAACAATTCGTTTATCTCGTAACTTATTAAACACACGGAACGTCCTCTATAAAAATAAAAATAAAATTAAATAATAACGTAATATTTAGCAAGCAAATAATTTTTCTAGTGTGCTTGTAGAGTTCTTTATAATTTTGGACATGTGACGGAATGAATGATACACTTTTCCATGAAAAAGTAATTATGGATTTTCATGTAATAAATACAGCCGCCTTGAAAACAATGCGAAACGGTGTCGAATTATAAGAACAGAACACCAATATGCAAGAAACAAAACTTACAAGACATGGCTTGTCTCCACGCAAATAAGATTCCTTTTTTTTTTTTTACGTTCATGTGACCGTGCATCGTAACAAATTTCTTTATAATAAAACCAACCAGATGCACTAATTTCACAAATTAATTTTGGCACGAAACTCTACATGTTTCGGACAGTTCCTCCGTACATCATCAGTAGTTTATTCACTGTACACTCAGCAATGGTATATGTCATACAGGTTTGTAGACAGCTTTCGAGCAGGACCAGTTTCATCCTGGTCCTGCTCAAAAGTTGTCTACAGAACTGTATGACATATACCATTGCTGAGTGTACAGTGAATAAACTCCTGATGATGGACAGAGGAAATGTCCAAAACATATAGAGTTTCATGACGAAATAAATTTGTGAAATTAGTGCATTTAGTTGGTTTTATTATAAAGAAAAGAGTTCTTTTATTTTTGTTTTGTTTTTATAGTAGACTAATCGACTTTAGAAGTAAAAAATCACATAGACAGTAGTCGATTAGCGCTGCCTACTGAACTTGGCTACCATTTTCACCATAACGACTAGGTCTTCTAGGCCGTTCTCATTACAGATTTATTTCAAATTTTCAAAACTTTAGATGCATACGTTGAACAATATAACCGTAAAATGGACTAAAACGCTGCTGAATTAATCATTGTACGTCTTGGGTATGAAAGTGTTAAACCGGATCTCTCAGTCGCAACGCCACTTTAAGTTGCCTAAATCTTTATATAGCATTTGTGGGACCAAAAATCTTGTAAGATTTTTGTTTTTTAGCAAATTCTCCGGACCCAGCCTCATACAGGTATTAATTAGGTACTGGGGATCTTTCCCGGGCGTTAAGCTGCCGCGGTCTCATGTGGACCTCTGACCTCCATCTAGAGCCGAGGGTATGAATGACTGAATGAACAGAGCCACGCCTCTAATGCCGCTGTATTGCCTACATGGCGTGGACAGCGACACATTTCACTGGAAGACGATAAAATGCTTTAGGCATAAACTTAAGCATTTTAGTTTTAAAAAACATTTTTGAAATAAACATTTATTGAAGTATTTACGTTCTAATTACTGATGGTTTATTGAACGACACTATCGTTAGTTTATAAAATATAGAATCGAATTTTAGATCGATTAGTAAATAATTAATTGCAAAGGATTTGGAAGAAAGGGACCGTGGATTAGTTGGAGGAAAAAAGAAAGAAAGGAAGGAAGAAAGTAAAATCGCAAACCGATCTTCAAAACTCCGTCCCTGTTTTCAACCAACATGTTGCAATTTATGTATGACGTAACGGACTAAGCCTTGCGCTGTTAAGAAAGAGAAGTTACAATTTTGATATCGGCCTGTAGATGGGAGTGGGCCGCGATAGCTCAGTCGTATTTCGGCTCGCTATGGACTCGACGGTCCGGGGATCGAATCCCAGTGGGAGCGAGATTTTCCCAACCTGTCCAGACAGGCCTTGGGGCCCACCCAGCCTCCTATACAGTGGGTACGGGGTCTTTGCGGGAGGTAAAGCGGCAGTGGCGTGGCGTTAACCACCTACCCCACATCTAGCGCCGAGGTTAAAGAAAGAGAAGAGCTACAATTCTGTTCCCCCCTGGGCCTTCGTGGCCTGATCTAGGGTGAACTTTCCTTTACTGCTACCTGTAGATGAGTTTATATGTTCTAACTGCTCGTACCTTTGTTAACACCTCTTCAGCTGTATTGCAGGACCGAATGATTGAAAATGACAATGACATGTTCGATTGTGACTGTGTATCTTCCTAAACTTCATATTATTAACATTATAAATGCTTTACATTATTAATACAAGGTGGTTCAAATGTGACCGGGACTGATTTGTGTGTAAACAAGCCGCACTGCGCAGCAGCTGTGCGACCTTGAGAGAGTGAAGCCACAACCTC
>JGI20166J26741_12204473_pt1 | contig 18146 bp, 10 predicted proteins | sample TergutCu122P5_FD_26741 | JGI IMG/M metagenome (IMG submission 26741)
CGAATGGTATATCATACATAGTTTGTATCGAATTGTAGGTTATAAATCGACCTTGAAATCACTTTTTGCGTATTAAATTAGTGTTCCAATGGGTTAATATGAAATAACAACACTGTGAATGCTTAAAACATACCTTTAATTTTCCATATAACTACTATAATTGTTGGGACCATGCAGTGAATGCTGGAAAACCTGTTCCAGGGACAGATTACAAACTTGTCTATTAACTTTTGTATGAAACTTAACCCTAGATTAAATACTACAAACACGGCAACAAAGCAAAATAATAAGGCTGTGTGTGGCAATTCCAGGTATTAGATAAATATTCTATTGTTAATGAAAACACACAGATGACTAGGCTCCAAAATTAATAATATAACTTTTAATAAGCCTCTATACACAGATGAAAACACTTAAGAGGACAAAAAAAAAGTCCTTCGAGAACAACTTAGTTTGTCACATAGAGTTCTAGGAGTAACCACTCCTAGGTTCATAAAGTAGCTCCTAAATTTTTACAGTGTACAATAATTAGATCATTAATTGCAATTTATTTTATGAGTGCAGGTGCTGCCAGGATTGTATAAAATTTTTTTACCTCCACCAAACCATAAATGTTACTATTTCACCACTGATGTTCTCTCAGTGAGCACTACTTTAGAAATCCACAAGTTTTAGCAGGTCTGCACATACAATTTGAAACATTCTTCCCTAACACCTACTTCAAATATACCAAACACTTACAAGGTAGAATGTCCTTGTAACGATTCTTCTTGCGGTTTACTTCCTTCTCACCTTCTGAGCAAGAATACTGTTTGGAAGTCTTCAAAATTTCACTGAAGAACTTCAATTCCTAAATGAAAAAACAGTCACTTTACCAAAAAGTGTATAAGTACCAATTTTCGAGCTCCTTTGGCATTCAACAAGCAGTAAAAAAAAAAGTCTTTCTTCTCTTAAACTCTTAGTTCTTTTATTTCCCAGTTACATTTCCATAAACACCTCCATTACTTCCTCTTTTTACTACCAAAATCATCATACTTCGAATCTTCTGTAGCTGATGCAGCATCATAAAACTAATTATTAATTAGCCATAAATATTCATAAACTAGTAAATATATTACCTTAATATATCATAACATGCACATCAATTTAGAACTTGAAAGGTAAAGTTCACCCTATAACATGCCATGAAGGCAAAGAGGTTGGAGTAGAGATATGCTACTCTTCATTCAACCTCAGCACTTGACAGAATGGGCGTCAACACCATGCCATTGCCACTTTAAGCCTGGGAAAGAGACCAGGTACCCGTAGTACAAGACGCTGGGTGGGCCTTGTGCTGGTCTGGATTGATACAGAGAATCCCACCCCTACCAAGATTTGAATAGACCATTCAGCCCGCAAGGAGTTGCTATGCTAACCAAGTTATTCTGGCTGCCAATTTAGAACTGTGACCCTTCCAAATTATTTTTTTAATATTCCATAAATAAAATACTCTATGACATTCATCTTCCATAAATGTTCTGCAAAGGTTCAATATAAATTTACCTCATTTTTACGTGCAACATACTTTTTAGCCCACACTACGGGCAGATAACATCAGTGCAGAGACTTTCTAATGGTAAACAATGTAAATTATTTGCAGGCGTATGTTATTATTCTTATATTAAGAACCAGAATATACTACATAATTTAGGTATTGTTATACTTCACTTACAGAAATGAACAAGGACATATGTGACCTTGGCAGACATCACGACTTAACACAAAACTGCAAATTTGAAAATCCAAAGTCCTAATAGCAGCCATGAAATAACACTAAAACTGTCCTCCCATCCACCACATGCAGACAGAATCTCATGTGCCCTGTAGCCTGTAAACACATGCGCATCCACAAAGAATCATGTGGTTGGTAAGATCATTTCAGTCAGTATTTGGATATAACAGCATTGCTCTTATTGGGGAGTTCCTTTTCCATGAAAACAGATGAAAAATTCTGAGCAATCAACATATGTGTAGTTTTACTGATGCTCTGGCTCTGGCTACTTGGTTGCACTCCTAGTGGGGAAAAGGTGATATAAAGAGCTAGTCAAAAACATGGAGCACTGGCTGCACAGTAACAGTGACTTACCTACTATGATTTAGCAAGCAGAGAATTAAACTGGTGATTGTAGTTAGCAGGCTATGTTTGGCAACTGAATGCACAACTTGTAGTAATCTAAGAGTTGTCGATTTACACCGAATTCACAATTTCAGTACTTTATTTTTTTTTTTCAGTTTCGTCACATATGTAATTATAAAAATGTATGCAAGCTACGGGATTCTCACAGTAGTGTTCATAAAGACTTGGGTTTTCTACAATTTAAAGCCATGTAGATTGGTACACAGTTACCAGAATTACAGTGGTGCCTGCTGCCTTCTTCTTTAGGGCAGTCTGATAAGAGTCTAAAGATGGAGGCAGAATGCTCCTCTAAAACCCTGGGTAATATGTATCAATATACATGGCCCCATCCACTAGAAGACATACCTTCATAGCACATCTGCCTATGTTACTCACGATGCTATTCATCCAAGGATGATGCCAATTCAGTCAGAAGAATCATGGGTTGACTATTCAAATGATATGGACTCAGAGTCAGAACAAGCTTCTAGTATGATACTAAAACTTTACAAATTTGGCAGCTCTATTCAAAAAGTATTACATGCATTTCAGAACTTTGGTGTTCAATGATATGGATTGTTTAGTTTAATTATATGTATGATCAATTAAGATGGATAATACCTACAGGGTCCTCACTTTAACTGGCCCTTACTGTTGGTCGCTGTATATCGGCAACAATACTGCATGAAAATTGGATGACTCACCAAGCCACCAAAACCCAATCTGTCACATAAGGATTGTTATATGACTGTAGATATGAAATCAGTCTTCAGTCGCAATGCAAACATCACTGCAACATTCTGTATGTCTGTATGATGCGCATACTAAATGGTGATCCTACAAGAAATACCAACATAAATTCAGAAGAAAGTTTCCTGATAGACCTGTTCCAAATATCAGAATTTACTAAAATGTGAAAATGTTTCAAGCAACGTGTTAAATTTTAAACAGGGAAAGACAACAAATGAGACATGTGCTGAGGAACAGCTAGATGAAAATCATACTGCATTGGAAACATCTCCAAGAAAATTACTTGTTAAACTTGCAGTGCAAACAGGACTGTGTGTATCAACATGACTTGCAGCAAAACCGCTGCATCTACATCTATATAAAACAAATATGGTACACAAACTCTCCAACGCAGATTATGAAGCAAGAAGGAATTTTCTTCAGCAATACAGTGCAACAGTTAATTGCATTTCTGTATGTATTTATTGTTCACAACATGCTAAATTTTAACTTGAAAAACATGCCATTACAGCACATCATTCAAATAAAAATTATACCATCAGAGCAAAACATTTCATGCTGAATGCCTCACTGCATGTCATCTTCAGTATAACGATTATTACTATACACTTCCTCTAACATGCCCCACAAGCAAAAAAATCACACTAGGATTATGATCCATTTTTTCTGAGACTCTATATTGAAACTGATGTTACACACATTGACACAATGTGTGCTACAACTGCAAACATAATAGTAGAGTTTGGCCTAAAACATGCAATGAACGCACAGAGGGGGAGGAGAAGTAGAGCTCTGCTCTTTCTTTAACCTCAGCACTAGATGCAGGTGGGTGGTTAACTCCATGCCCCAGCCACTTCACCCGCGTAAATGACCCAGTACCCACTGCATATGAGCCTGGGCAGGCCCCACGCCCAGTATGAATGGGTGCAGAAAATCCCACTCCACTGAGCATACATCCCCAGACCGTCCAGTCTGTAGCCTGTCACTATACCGACTACACTATCCCAGACCATGTGCTACAACTGTATGATTTTAATTAGATACTATGCACTGTACATAGAGTGTTTTTGATGACAGAAAAATAAGCAGGAAATTGTGGCTTCCTTCTTCACCACATATGAACTTGTGTGATTTTTACCTGGGGGGAATGTTAGAGGATAAAGCGTACAGTAACAATCCTCGCAATGAAGATGATATTAAAAAAAGCATTGTGCTGGTTATGAATGTGTCTGATATGTGTCATAAAGGTCTACAAGCCAAAAGAAACCATTTCTAGCACCTCATTTAAATAAAATCAGTAAAACCCAAATATTGAGGGCAACACTTGAATTAAATGACCTAAACGCTGACGGCAAATTAAATGGCAGCCAGTGCAGCACTGCCTAGCATCACGTGAGACAGTCTGTGTGGTAATGAATGGTATGGGCCAGATAAAGCAAGGACCCTGCATTGTGAACTCACTGTAGTAGACCAAACATTATCATGTCTACTATAAAGTCAATGGACAGCAGCCATGTTACAGCTTAGAAAAGGTAAGTGATCTGATCTGTAAACTATTGCTAAATCGGAGTCACAACACGTCAGTAACTTAAAACACATCCTCGTGCATTTACATGTTATTAACAGCAATATCATCATCAAACACAACTATACATTTATTACGTAATGATAAGCTACGTGTACATGTTTCGGCCCTAACAGACCATCATAAAGTTACATACAACCATATATTTATATAATTCTTGTGACATTTCACAATTTTTGCATATATCTATTGTGTATGAGTATTATACGAAGCTTTACTTACTGGAATTGTGTCTTTAATACCTACTTATTCCAAGTCTTTTAAATATCAAAATATCTTAAAAACTATTAATAAACAAATCGATTGGAATGAACAATAACTCGCCGATTAAATCAGCCAATTAAATAAAAATAATACGTTTATCAAAGTCGTAATTATTTTTACTAAAAAAAAAGTATTACAATATTCTGCCACCGTCTGTAAAATATTAGCACCTGAAATTCCTTCTCATATCTATCCTCTACATTCTGGATTTCCAAACTCTCAATATGGTTTATAAAATTCTGTAGAATTGTCCTCAGTGGAGTTCTATCCTGTTCTTCTTTCATTGCAACCCATGCCTATATAACCATCAAGAAAGATACTTCTTAGATATTTCCTTTATGCACATACTACACACGCCAAACTTCACCACCACAAAACTACAACCTTCCGGCCATCATGGATTAGCCATCATGCTTCGATTGCTTCCCCCTCCTTTCCCATGTGAAACGATGTAATACTATCTGTGTTTCTACCACTCACACATTGCAATCTCCGTGGAAACGTGGATTTACAGCGCCACGAATGTTTCTGTTACCTACTCCGTTCGAAGTCAGCGATATTCGTGCTGAACCCTGTGTTGGTTGATAACCATCATGTAATACACCCGCCACGGCAATTTACCTATCTATGCCATCTATATGATACTATACATAGCCACTGAGCCATGTCGGCTACAGTAACGACAACCACGACGCTGGTGGCGCCACAAGACCTTGTTTCCAGGGCTCCTTTTAACTTTGATCGGGTGATATATGTCACTGTCTGCCGAGAACTACTACCTTTGTTGTTGAACTTTAACCCTACGTCCAAGCATCACAAAATACTTGAATTCTCAAGTGCCCGGCTGTGGAAACCTGGTGCCACTAGATGATCTGTGCCTGGTGAAATATTTACATACTGCACAATGGCATGCAGAACGACGTCAGTAAGTCGACGTGTTTTATCTGTTTCCCAGAGAATTCGTTGTTGGATTTCTTCTGTTTATCGGGTTTTAATGCGTCAAATGTGGTGATGCAATTTTAATGTTTCGGCGAACATTGCACTTGCCATGTTGGTAACTGCCTTGCCGGCCGAAATATTGGAATAGTTACGATGCAGCGGAAAATCATAAGTCGAAGTTAAATAATTCCGTCATGTTCAGGCTAATACGTTTTGTTACTGCTGAAGCACACCTATATTTGGCAAACATGGATAAATTCAGAAAGTGTTGGGTAGAGCTGTGAGGCCGAACGAAATATGGGTTGCAAATATTGGAATCGTATTTTGTGGAACATCTTTTTCATGCGTTTACACATTAATGTACTCTAGTTTGTGTGTTGGAATCAAGAAGCAGGAAATTGGCGCGGTGTATAACACACAAGGACAGAGGAAATGTGCTTGAAGGGTTTTGGTAGGAAAATCTGAGGGAAAGAGACCATCTGAAAGACTTATGCTTAATTGGCTGTATGGTATGCAAATAAATGTTCAAAAAATAGTTTGTGAGAGGGCCTCGTTTGATCTGGCTCAGGATAGGGACGGGTGGCGTGCTCTTGTGGCCGTGGTTATGAACATTTCGGTTTCGTAAAATGTGGGAAATTTCTTGAGTAGGTGAGGACTTAATGCTCTCTCCAGATGGACTGTGTTCCGTGGAGTTAGTGTCTGAGTAGGTGCGAGTTCGTTAGTTAATTAGTCAGTTAGTTAGTCGTACTACATAGTCACCAAAATAATGATAAATGTGGAGGATAGCAGTTCACTCTGCCCGTTGCATATTCGCCAACTTAACGTTAGCGTTCCGGAGTCTTCGCACTCGTCTCCTTTGTGTAGGGTTTGCATTGTTGCCTGGTAGATTATTAAAATATATTTCGCACTTTTGAGTAATTATATCGATGAATTTATTAATATGTGTGATAACGAAGTAATCGTATGCTGTTAATACTTGAATTATAAATAAGTTTTTATGGGAACTTTCCTCACGATGATAGGTAAATAATAATCATATCGAGAACACTGAGGACCTCTGGAACGTGCATTACCAATCTGCAAAGTAAATGTTTCCAAAGTCGACTGAAGATCTTAGTTCAACCAATCACAAATGGCGGTGCTGCGTGACTATAGCTTGGTAAAATATGGCGTCAGTGAAAGAAGGATGTAATATCCATACAAATATTACGGCAGCGTTTTCTTCTCATAAAGGAAACCATCTGTTTGCAGTGTACAAGGTAAACACAAATGAAATCATCTTTATAACATTATTTCCTTGTCGATATAAATATGTTGTAAAGTGCTTCAATTTTTCTTGTTACTGCTCATCGTATCCGCCATGTTAAACGCTATTTGACGGCTCGTATATAACATTTGTGTCCTTGTTTGATGCATGTCAGATGTGAACAGTTTGTTATTATGTGAATATATGATATGAAGAATGTGACTATGGTGTTTGTTAACTTACCAGATACACAGTTACAATTCTATGTCAAAGTTTGTATTGGTTACTACAATGTGAACGGTAGGCGTAACTGACAACTTGGCAGGATATTTACTTCTTGCGTCCCATTTCTAATGAGTGCAAAATCAGTAGAATTTGTAGCGGTATCTTAAGTACACATAGCTTCAATTTGTTTATATTTCGGTGTTATAACATTGCTTACAAGTATTGCCAGTTTAAGACACATCAAATGGCCTGGCGTACCCATGGTTTGTTTTTAAAGAAGACCATAGTTTCTTGCTTGAAAACTGTAACTTGGTGTGATATCGTGTACCAGAGTCAATTACTCTTCACCGGGGAACGATTTTAGTTAATGATATGCATTTTAATTCGTTTGTGTATACCTGTATGGTCTCCTATTCACAATATCTGGTATGGGATGGCTTAATTACAAGTAGGCCTGTGAAAATTGTGGCTTCTGTTGCTATCATGCAGACCCAAGGGTTCATAGAATGTGGTAGCCCTGAATATGGGGAAAAGGTAATGAATAACATCTATATTGCGTGAGTTGCATGTGAATGTATAAGGCAAGCCAGCCAGTCATCAGCACTAAACTAAAATGTAATGAAATGTAACAACTTCAGAATATTCATAGACAACATTGCGGCCCCATAAATCCAATGAACTCGTTAAGTTTTGCGGTCAATTGAAAGCTAGATGGAGCCAGTTATTTTAAATATGCTGCAGAAAGTGCAGGAGTATACTGTTCACCAATCTTTGACATGCAAAGATTTTGCAGGTTTCTAGAATTGAATAGTAATTGACACCCTTAGTTTTCTTATTCATTTATCAACATCTGTAGAATACGGGCTTTATTAATGAGCACAGTTGAGAATAATGTATGTGATAAAATTAAGACTTTTAACTGGATTGTAGCCCCCCCCCCCCAAAAAAAGAGAGAGAAAATAAAGATATGCATGTGGATTTGTTATAAGTTCTATGAAATTTTTAATATGTATGAGCTATAAGAAATAATAGAAAAATAGTTTTAGGATGCCATTCTTGAGGGGTGTGATGCTGCATCATTGGGCAAAAAACACAAAGTTTACAAGATAGAGATGTCCTTATTTAATGACTTGTTCTTTATGTAGTATGTCACATTCAAGTTATTCACGAGGATTTTAGTTCAGTCTGATACTTGGAATGTGGTATATTCCTCTATATTGAATATTTATTGCAAAATCTCACACTTTGCAAGACCAGTTTTATGTATCTCTATCATACACTCTGATCTCAGAAATCCACAGATGTGTATCCAGACCTATAAAGCAAGGGCCATAGTAACTTCTGCAGGATAAACTGTCTGTCTACTTCTTATATATAATTTTCATGTCACTGACAATATTTTGGGTTTTTCATTTGGGTATATATGTCAAAACACAGACAATGATAGGGCATGATGTGTTTTACTCCCTCAGAATTCTTTCAGTATGAAGTTACTAACCTTAATTTTGTCATCTTGTACAATTTAACAGTTTCATTCAGGTGCACTGTCATGTTGTTTATATCCAAACTATCACCACTTTAACACCATTCCTGTTCCGTGTTTTCTGAAATGTTATAATTTTTCTTGAATTATGATTGTGCGTGTGCATGGGAGCTGGAGTAGCATAGTCAGTATAGTGAAGGAGGAGTGGGCTGAATGTTCAGGTGTTCAAATCCAAGCAGGGGCAAGAGATTTTTCTCTTCTCTAATACGTGCAGACTGACTCTGGGATCCATTCAGCCACCTATTAAGTGGGTACTGGGGTTCAACCCTGGGAATAAATGGACTGGGGCGTGAATCTAACCACCCACCTCTCCCTGTTGCCGAGGTTAGTAGTGGCTCTGTAGCACTAATCCCCATATATGTCTTCATGACACAGACAAGGAAAACTTTTCCTTTTATGCTTGTATGTTTTTTTTGTCACTTATCTAGTCTGTTCCTGGCTCTTTCTTCCATCACTCCTGACCTCTTTCTGTGAGGTTTGTTTAATGAGTAAGGTTCCCTAGGTAAGATAAATTAAAAATGTGAAAGCATTGCAGTGTTAGCTGCAGCTTTTTTTTCTTTCTTTCAAAATATCATTATTTTTTAACATAACCCCAAGGACATAGAAGAATTTTTCCCAACTTGGTATGAGTATAGAAATTCCATCACAAGAAATATTGGTCTCTTGGCATTCACAACCATTCACAAACAGCCATTTTCACATCATTTTTGTTGAGTTTTTTTTCCCCCCCATTGTATTGGTTTGGTGACCCCAAATCACATCATACTCATGCTGCATTCATATTGGTCCTTGAAGTGCAGGGATGACGGGTTCGATCATTTTGTTTGTTGTGGATATTTCTGAATTCTCTGCTCCAATTTCTGACATGTTGCACTGTGATAATTCCATCACCTTATGTCTATATCAGTTGGCAGTGAATTTTAATGGGGGAAAATGTTTTGCCCATACAAACCAAATTTTACTGTGAACTTCTGCACAGGACCAAGTTTCCAATGTCATTGCCAGTGCACATCAACTTCTCTTCTGAATCGAATCTCGCTATTGTGCCATCTATTGTATGTCACCCCTACTATAAGTGCTACTTCCTACCAAAAAATAAAATGCTTACAACAAAAGTTACAGGCTGGGGCATCATACTTATTGAACATGCCTGGTGTTATTGTTTATTCTCGTGGAACATGCCTGGTGTTATTGTTTATTCTCGTGGAACTGCTGTGAGGAATTTTCTGTATCATTTTCCTTTTTAGCCTGTGTAATTTCATGCCAGGAAAACACACTCTTCAATCAACAGCGAGTATTTTAGGTATAGGTAGAGATTAACTTCTTCTGGAATGTTCTTGTGTTGTAAAATTTTGTGATCTTTGTGTGCAGATGTGCTTGGTAGGGCATGTCATTTTGTAGTTTCTTTCTCATTTGTTGGACCACACACAAACTGGTCTGACTGTGGTTCAGAACCCACTGATTTGCTTGCATCATAATGTGTTGATTACTCCTTAAAACTACAAGTTTGATTTTCTTCCATACATCAAACAGTGACTGGTCCTCAGTTGGCCTTTTCCTGATTTCTTTAGTTGAATGATAATTGAAGTGAGTGATTCTTGAGGCATTTCGGCATGCAAGAAATTCCTTCAACTTACTGCGTACAAGTGTTGCTTGGTTTGTAAGTTTTTGTGTGCAGATTGTTTTGAGCAGTTTTGCTTAAGTTTACATCTTCAGTTTTGAATGACTACAGCCCACATGTTTTGAACCCAGTGTATAGAGTTTATGCTGTAGTATTTTATAGTGATTCATGAAGAATGGATAAAAATGTCTCCTTTTTTGGTTTTCTTCCCTGGGCTAGATGTCTGCCAGTGTTTATTGTCTCCTTGCAACCTTTAGAGAGTAAAATACAACCATACCCATTGGATGAATTATGTGCCATGAGTTAATTCTAGTTCTGTGACTGGAGTTGAGACAGCTGAAGTTTCATGTATGACACTTGGCCATCAGTGACACTTGGCCATCAGTGACATGTACAGTGGACGACTGAATATTTTGTCTTCAGCCAGGGTAGAAACATATTTAGCAAGTATGGTCTTTATCATTTTCTCAATGAAGCAGTTTCTTCTTGCATCCATATCTGAATCTGTGCTTACCAGTTACTGATACATGTTTGTTTCAGTAATAGACGTGTATTAAGATTGTATACGACTTGTCGGGGATAGTTTTGTTAATGCAGGCTTTTTTGGCATGTAAACCCTTTTTCTTCTCTCACTATTTTCTTGCAATTCACTGTATCTAATATTGCCAGTCATTGTAATGGGGTGTCAGTACATGGTGGTGCAAGGATTTTTATGTCTAGTAACTGGCATGCAGTGTTTGCACTTATTTATCTCACAAGGTTATTAGATAATATGTGATAATGGCCATGAACACATCCCTTATCCACTAAATATGTTCACTTTCTTACCTTAAGGAAAGGGTGCACAAATTTTGCAAAAATCTTGGAGCCATTCAAATTTCTAGACACCAGAAGGGTGAAATGAAGCAAATTCAGTACTGAGGACCTACATACAGGGTGTTTCATGACTTGTGGACATTATTGCAGGAGGTGATTTCCTAGGTCTTTGTGATCAAAAAAGTTCATATAAACATATGTCCGATTTTGGACGGTTACGGAGTTATGGGAATTTTTTAATTCCTGTACACACCCTCGTGTGAACCGCATCTTACGGAAACAGCTGGCGGGTGATGTACTCAACCTGGTGGCTTATCGTTTGCGTTGCAAGCATTATTTTGCTACCTGACTCGCGCAGTTCACAGCCGAGCGGCAGCCTGTGTTGCGGCCAGCGGTGGCATTTCCGAAAACCAGCTTTCAGCACAGATCAATTCAAATTAAAGGTAATTTCATGAAGTTAACTTTACACTTATACTTTAAATGTATCATGTATTATGCTGGTTTATTAATTTGTTCCATTTATTGTCAATAATCGTTACCTTCTATTCCGAGTTTCAAGCGGTCATAACTCCGTAACCGTCCACTATCAGACACATGTTTATATGAACTTTTTTGATCACAAAGACCTAGGAAATCACCTCCTACTGTAATGTCCACAAGTCGTGAAACACTCTGTATATTAGGCACCACTGTAGAAAATTAAGTTCCCTTGGCATCTTGGCTCCTGCGATTTGTGAAACCCTGCCTGAAGGATTAATGCAGTGAAACTGGATGAGATCGACATTCTGTACCAAGCCCCATTTTCATTCATGGTTGTATTCTACTGATGAAGGCAGCATACAATTTACTGTGTGCTAGAACTACCAGCAAGGCTGAGACCATTACCTTCAGATCTCGATTTTTTTTAATTGAAAAGAATTACCTTGTGTCAGTAACTATTATGGTGTCAAGGGTTTGTGTATGTTGATGTATTTAATTTCAAAATTGTGATTAGATTCTTTCCACAGATTTCTCAAATAAAATATGGCGCACTTGATACAAGTTGTTTTGGATTTTGATTGTAAGGTAGAAAGAATATAAAAATTATTGTAAGTAATTGATATATTAACTGTCATCATTAATGGCCAATTCTCTCTTTTCCTACTCTTCATATCACATTTTTGATCTCAAGTAAGGAACAGTGTTTCTTCACAGGCACAGTAGTTTGCTGATGCTAGGTATTCATTGAACTGGGGAATATTATGATAATATTCAAGTTGTTGTTATGAACGGCATTTACTATTTTTACACATTTTGAAGTAAAATTTTGAAGTGCCAGATGGATTATTTTACTTCACGTGAACTCCTGTTGTATTCATGCTTCAGCAGACATTTTGTTTTCATGATGTGGCATGTTTTTAATGTGTTTTTGAGTTCTAATTTTGGCTACTTAACAGTTTTCCTCTTTCTTCGTTACTTTTTGCCATCAAGCAAGTTGTGTATGTATAGTGTTCCTCTTTGAAAAAGCATATACACGTCCAGGGTTTGAATGGGAAATTGTGGTACTAAAATAAGGTTTTAATAACTGTAATGGTGTAAATATTATGTTTGTGTGTTGGAAAACTGTATCACTGTGTGGAATTAAAACAAGTTGTTTCTCTTAGAAAAGTTTGTTTTTCAATAGCACTGATGAACTCAGTTTAAGCCATATATTGCTGCTTAGTTTGCTTATGCCTGTACCGTATGTTGATTTTTTAATATAAAATAAAGCTGTTGGTTGCAAGTGTCAATTTATAACTGAGATGGCTGAAGTTGGGCCCATTGATATTGCTGAGATGCTTAGGCAAGTAAAAACAAAATTATAAAATTACAGTGTGGTAAAGTCATGGATGTTGTTGCTGTTATCATGTAACAGGCTCCATTGGTGCCATATTAAACATAAGCGGGCCCTATGTTGAAAATGTTTCAGGAAATGTAATACATCATTTTTTCATAATATTAATGAGTAGTGTCTGCCATGCCATTAGTGTACCTCACAATGACAATATTTGGCAAAATTTTCTGCAACATGTAAGGAATTATGTGTGTTCAATAAACTGAACATAACAGCAGAAAAAGACTGTACCATACCTCAGGTGGTTGGTTCTCAGTTTGGCACTGCATGTGTCCAATTTTGATCATAGGGGAGTTTGCCAGTTTTCCCCGAGTAGTTCGTTTTTTTCCTGTCAGTTTCTGTTACACCAAGAACAATATTCATACTCATCCATCAGCACTGTGTAGTCTAGGTGCTGACATGGCAAAATAAACCATACAAGAAAATTACAACATAGGAAAGTATTGTTGCAGTTCTGTTACGATGTAATGACATTCATAATAACCTTTGCCAGAATTAGTCTAAATAATATGATCAGGACACAACTCCTCTTTTCTCCTTATGTATGGCTGTATTGGTTGGGATAAGGATTATGATTAATTTGAAAGAAATTCGTTGAGCTTCACCTAAAAACTTGATGCAAGGGGTTGGGCTGAGGAATGAGAATAAATTTATTTGTACTTTTTCGTGTCAAGGAGAAGTTTAATGTTGAATGACAGTCTTTCCCTGTTTGAAGATGAAGATTTTATATCTGATGAGTGGTTGAATTGTCACTATGTTGAGGAGTTGGCATAAGCAGTCCAGAATTAACATTTGTTGTGTATAAATACTTAAGTATTAATTGGTGTGACATTTGTGTGTCTGGAATTGAAAGTGCAGTTGTGTGTATTGTTCACTTCATGAGGTACCAGTCATGGCTGATAATGTTCTGATTCTCCCTTACTGTTTGTACATGGTACAGCATTTATGACATACAGTTGTTGAGCAGGCCAAGAGTGACAAAGAGTTATAGTACCAAGAGAAGGAATATTTATGAGATGCAATCTTACGTGTGGTAGAAAATCTGAAAGGTTAAGAACCTCTAATACTGAAGCCTGCCATTCAGTATGAATGTTAGGTATTTCTGCCTATGTTAATATCTTCCCATCTATTTTCAGTCTTCTGAGTACCCATTTTTAAGAAGTTTTTGACCAAAATTCTGTATGCATTTCTCATCTTCCTATGTTTTGAAGTGCCTCTCTCCTATACTTCATAGGTCACAAAGGCAAATGTAAAGTTACTCCTGTCCATGCCATTAAAAGCATGTGGGAGAATAGTTCCATTCATTCTGAACCTTAGCAGTAGATGTAGGTGGGTGGTTAACTTCAGGCCATGGCAACTTTACCCCCTGGGGAGACAGCCTCCAGGCCCATTTAGTAAAATTGGTGTACAAAATCTTCATAATATCCTCAGTTGTCCACTTTATTCTTGGCTCAAGACATTTTCTTGAGCACATTTTTTTCTTCAGATAAATGTAGTTTATTTTAATTTCACCAAAGTGCAGGACTGCTTTATACCCTTACAGAACACCTGACATTTAGTTTTGTCTGTGTTTCTGGAATGTAATTTTAGTAACAGTTCTTGGATTATACTGTAGGCAACATTCTTAGAGTTTGTTCTTCTCATATGTTCATCGTGAACCTGATTTCTAATTATTATTATTAATAATAGTAATATTATTTACTGCAATTGAGTTTTCACTCGGTGGCAGTAGTCCTTACACTAGTAACAAATAAGAGTAAATATACATAAATGAAACAATACAAAAACACAGTAAATACAAGTACACATATTACCAAAACACCCACACATTTGTCAGTACACTCACACATTACAAAACCCACACATACACACACCTACACATTACAAAACCCATACGTACACAGACCCACACATTACAAAACTCACATATACACACACCCACAAATTACAAAACCCATACATACACACATCCACACATTACAAAACTCACACATACACACACCCACACCCACAATTTACAAAACAAGTTAAAACAACCACAGTACAAGATACACACCAAATAAAATAGTCACAATACAATCAGGTACCCTCATTGTAAGGTCACCCTAATGTGCATGGTACTTTTGTCCCCTAGAACTTGAGTGGATCTCACTTCACTTCAGGACAAAATCACTTCACATATATCATGTCAGTTCACTCCACATCACTATATTTCACATCACTTCACTTATTTGCACTCATTCCCCACTTGAATCCCCTTGTTTTTAACTACATTCTTAACCCTCTTTCTAAACGTGTTTAGTTTACAGGGGAAAGACACTAATAAGCCTGCAGGTAATTGGTTCCAGATTTTAATGGTCCTATTTACGAAGGAATATTTACCAATATCTGTTCTTTGTTTCCTAGTCCTGATTTTCTGATTATGATTGTCCCTACTCATGTAGCATGGTTTTAGAAGTCTATCCCCTCTCGTTTTCCAAGCCTTTCCCTCAGTGTATGCCTTGAAAAGGGCACATATTCAGGCTATCAATCTGTGCCAAAGTTTCCCAACCTGACTCATTTATATTATTTGCAAATTTAGCTGCTCTCTTTTGCACCCGATTTAAAGCGCTTATCTGACTTCCTCTGTATGGGTACACACCTCTCCATACTCAAGTATCACTCTCACTAGTGCCGTATAAGCTAAATGTTTCGTATTATTTTCCTCTTTTGAGTATACGCATTATGAAATGAAGTGCCTTCCATGCTTTTCATAATGTGTAATTTACATGTTCTGCCCAGTTTTGTGGTTGGCAGATATTCACTATGACGCAGAAATTGTGTGTTAACTCTAACATAAAAAAAAAACATGTGTCATAAAGTGATTAAAAGTGAGTGTTCAGTTCCTGTTCATCAGGTTACAAAATAATTTTTTATTCAGTTACCTTTTCATTTGAAGGCACAGGAGGGTGTTTATTAAATTTAGTAGGAATTTCCTCATTATTGAAGTGCCTGGTGTCTCACCTTAAAATTGACTCTATCCCCACATATGTTTATTTAGGGCTATCATATGTTGACTTTTTCCGTGGTTTTTTTCTCAGTCCTTCCAGGCAGATGACAAGATAGTACTTCAAATTAGGCCACAACCATTTTCTTCCACACATTTCCCAATTTATTATTCATTAAGTGTCCTGTCATTCAACATGATATAATCGTAACTACTGACATTATATGTTAATAGTGTGATTGAACAGTGTGGTCTTCCATGCATTAAAACTAATACCACTTTCTCCTTGTGTTTTGTTAATTTTGAAGCTGTCCACTGGAATTAATGAATACAGCTAACCCTTGCCATTTGTGGGTTTAAATTCATTACATTCATTACTGTAAGCAACGTAGATAGTTCAGTATTAATAAGAAAGACAAAAAGACATTACAAACTGAACATACAAAACACCAGTGTAGGATGTGCACTTGTAGAATATAAGCAATACATAAATGTATTCTGTTCTATGCATACATGTCAGAAATTGTTTGTTGGTGTAGTTTAGTTGAATTTGAACTTTCTTTAGTGACAGGATAATTATAAATGTAATTAATTATGGCAACAAATGGGATAGTATGGTTATGTCGTCTTGAATATAACTGGCAAAAATGACATGTTCTCCACTTGTTTGTCAGAAAAGAATGACATTTCTGCTGCTAAGAAGGAAGTTACAGTCTTGGCTACTATATGGCACCATAATTAACATTCACTGCACCATTTGCAAGAGCAAAACAGGACTCTGAACACTAAGCAAGACGGAAAGGTGTACTTCACATTGGAGTACAGAAATCTTCCAAAAGCATTCTTTAAGAATGCAAGGTCTTTTGGTAAGGGAATTATGTGCCTGAAAGTCAACATTTTGAACGGCTTGATGTTGGTTTGCTGCTGTTTTGTCTTTAATTAGTTTTTATGGATGTATTTTTTGGCTGTGAAATGTTATTTTTTTAATGGCTTATTGGAGTTAAACAAACTTTCTGTCTCATTCAATTCTACTTTCCCGGGCAGTACTTTTTTTGACTGGTTGTGTATTTAACAAGATATTTATTTAGTTTCTCTAGTAGTAGCATGTCAGTTTGATGAAAATTTCTTTTGTATGCTTTAGTAAGATCTTTCCAAATTTACCACAAATCCATCCTAGGGTTCTGAAGTAGAAATTCACAACAGATGTGTGTGTGTGTGGGGGGGGGAGATTGTTACGGTCAAGAAATGCTGGCATGGAAGGGAGAGGGTGGAGGATAAACTTTGTTTTGTGTATAAAAGCGTAACCACCACAGGAACTGAGTTGAATAGTGTAATTCTTTTTAAGGTATAGGCCTGTCATTAAACTTCTGATAACACATTTCTGCAAAGTGTATAATATAAAGTTTTGTATGTGGTAAACATTAAAGCATGGGATTTGTATTGGGAAAAGCAAATATTAAAGTTTCAGTATGAAACAAAATTCTGAGGCTGTTGTCATGGGTATGTTACTATCAGTGCAACGTACAGCTGTAGTAGTGCCACAACAGTGAGCCGTTGCCTTGTAGATCATCTGCAGTGTGTACCCAAACACCTAGTAGTGAAACAAGTGTACTGCTGTATGCTTCAGATGTAGCCTGCTATTGGTACCATTCTTGGGTTGCATGGCCTGTTCCAAACTTCATTCGTATTTGTCAGATGGTCCAACAATTTGTAATTATGTTAGGTTTATGTATTGTAGTGATAACATCCACATGTCTTATGCATGCATGCATATTATTAATGGAACTTCATTGATATGTGTGTGCATGTAACATCACTGAGTATTCTTAATAGTGTTGAATTGGGAAATGTCAGAAAATATGAATAAGTTATTTCATGAAACATAGTACTTGCTGACTTTGACATACAGGGAAAAAATGTTGGGCATGGATTGGAAGATGTGATTAATCTGATTACTGACAGTAAATATGTAATTTCTACAGACTATTAAGGAACAAACAGGCAGCAGAGCAGGGCATTTATGCATAAAAAGGTAGAAATACGTGGGTTGATCCAAAAGTTTCCAGACTGACGCTGTAAAAATCATAAAACTTACCATAAGGCCTATCGGCCGCCGTCACCCTCGAAGTAGTTCCCTCCCGAA
>JGI20166J26741_12205584_pt1 | contig 18145 bp, 11 predicted proteins | sample TergutCu122P5_FD_26741 | JGI IMG/M metagenome (IMG submission 26741)
AAGGCTTTCAGCCTTAACTTTCAGGAAATTGTAAACGAAGCGAGATTATAGCTTTTCCACTATCCACTCCCCAACTTCCGAAGTCTTATACGCTTTACCTTTTTCCGCAATATCTTCCGTAACAATCTTCTCTGCTAACGAAGCATCTACCGCATCGCGAATGGCTTTTCCTTCGGCGGGCAGATTGAATGCGTATTCAAACATCAATGCGGCGGAAAGGATAGTTGCCAAAGGATTGGCGATGTTTTTCCCCGCTGCCTGCGGATACGAACCGTGAATCGGTTCAAACACGGAAGTGTGAACGCCTATCGAAGCGGAAGGCAACATACCCAGCGAGCCGGTGATTACCGATGCTTCATCGGTAAGGATGTCGCCGAACATATTTTCGGTAACAAGAACATCGAAGCGTTTCGGATTTTGTATCAATTGCATGGCGGCATTGTCCACAAACATATAATCGGTGGTTACTTCGGGAAATTCTTTTTCAATCCGTTGAGAAACCTGCCGCCACAGGCGGGATGTAGAAAGGATATTTGCTTTATCTACTACTGTCAACTTCTTGCGGCGCATCATGGCAAAACGATATGCCAAACGAACGATTCGCTCGATTTCTTCAGTCGTATAAACGCAGGTATCGTAGGCGGTTGTTCCGTCTTCGCTTCTGCCCTGCGGACGACCGAAATAAAGTCCGCCGGTCAATTCGCGGATACAGATAAAATCGGCGCCATCGACCAAATCGGAGCGAAGCGGCGATTGATGAATCAGCGAAGGAAAGGTTGTCACCGGTCGGATATTAGCATATAAGCCCAAGCGTTTACGCATGGCTAACAAGCCCTGTTCGGGACGAATCTTAGCAGAAGGGTCGTTATCATACTTCGGAGCGCCGATAGCTCCGAACAGAACGGCGCCCGCCGCCATGCAAAGTTCATGCGTTTCTTCGGGGTAGGGGTTTCCAACCGCATCAATGGCTACTGAGCCTACAAGGGCTTCTTTATAACTCAACTCGTGTCCAAACTTCCGGCAAACGGCGGAAGTGACTTTCAATGCCTGCTCGACAATCTCCGGTCCGATGCCATCGCCGGGTAATACTGCAATATTAAGTTTCATTCTCTATTAAATTTTACATATTTAGGTACTAAGGGAACGTAATCGTCATTATCCCATAAGGAGCTGGTAATCATCAAATCGGCGCTGTAACGGTTACAGGCGATAGGTACGTTGTGAATCCGGCACTGGCGAAGCAGCATCAGTATGTCGGCTTCGTGCGGTTGCGGACTTAAATCATCAATCAGGAAGATAGCCAGATTGATTTCATGACGCACTACCATCGCCGCAATTTCGGCATCGCCGCCCAAGGGACCGGAATTTACGCAGACGATTTCGGCTTGAACGCCTTTTTCTTCAAACGCCTTCTCGATAAGCCCTCCGGTAGTTCCCGTGCAAACGATTTTATGTTTCGACAATGTATCGGCATTGAATACCGCCCAGTCCACCATATCGGCTTTTCGCTGGTCGTGCGCTACTATTGCGATTGTTAATTTTTTGTTCATAATTCTTCTGTGTAATAATTTCGCAAAAGTACGAAAAATTTTATTTCAACCCTCTAAAAAACAATTTTTTGCCATAAAGGAAAGTATGAACACAAGAGACTATAAACAGTGTAATCAATCCAAATATTATATTTCTTATCTTCATACTATTTTCAATTTTCTTTTACTTTCTAATTGTCTGCTCTGTTGTCTTTTTCTTTTTAATAAACCCGTTGTAAACCAAATATAAAACAAAAATTATTCCTAATCCAAGCAATACGTAGGAAAGTTCTTTGTCGTAGCGGGAAAATAATTCTTTCTTGTCATAAGCGATATATCCAAGCGCAGCTAAAATGATATTCCACACCATAGCCCCTATAAAGGTGAATAACAGGAAACTGCCGTATGGCATTCTTGCAAGTCCTGCCGGAATGGAAATGAGATGGCGTATTCCGGGAACCAATCTGCCAATCAGGGTTGAGACTTTGCCGTGCTTGATAAAGTAGTCTTCGGCTTTTTTGACCTTTTCTTGACTTAACAGGCACATCCTTCCGATTTTACTTTCTGCAAAGCGGTAAACTATCGGACGTCCGAGAAACAGGGCTAAAAAGTAATTAAAAGTGGAACCAAGCAATGCGCCGAGCGTAGCAAACAGAATGACCAATACCATATTTAAATGGCTGCCTTCCTGGCTGGCTACATAAGCTGCCGGTGGAACAACAATTTCCGAAGGAAGCGGGATGAAAGAACTTTCGACCGCCATCAGTAATGTAATTGTGCCATAATTCATGTGTTCCATATACCACGACACAACATTTTCGATTATTGTCTGTTTTGCCGGAATTGAATCGGTAGCTTCAGAAACGGCATAGAGTCGGTTGCAATTAAAAAACAAAATTGCAAGGAGAAGAATGGAAAAGTAACGTTTCATATTTATATTTTTTTATTATTGTTAACGGGTTAAATTGACTTTGACGCTAAGTCCGAAACTGGTTTTTGAAAGTGGATAGGCTGTCGAAGAAATCAGCGGGTTGCTGATTTGTTTATCGAAAAGCGCCTGCAAGGCAATCATTTTACTCAAATTGTAATCTGCCGAAAGTTTAAGCATCAATTGCGAATCGCCGCTGATTGCCTGAGTGAAATTATCTTCAATCTTGCGTATCAAACTCAATGTTTTGCTGTATGAAATAGCGGCGTCCAATTTTAAATCGTTGTTGAAATTGGCGCCTCCTGTCTTCCTGATTTTGAGTATTCTGTTGAAATTGTCGAAACGGTATCCGGCGCCAAATGTAAAATCATTCTTAATCATTTCAGTGACCTGATAGGATGAAATGTTCAGATTGACATTGCGTACTCGATTGTATTGAAGTTTCATACTGACGTTGTTCATAAAAGTTGAATTAAGTCCTATCAGTGGATTGAATGCTTCGGTGATGCTGACCGTAGAAATATCGAAGGGCGAAGAAGGAAACGGTTTGTTGGATATAACGTTTTCAACGAACCCGATTTCTGCTCCGCCATTGGCGGCAACCCAGTTCATATACGAATTGAAAGCGCCCACGGAATAAAGACTTGCGTATTTATGCTCCAGGGAAAATGTACGGAAATGTTTATTGATGAATGGCAATTGCATTAAGCCGTCGTAAGTTACAGCCCAGTTGGGAAGCAATTTCAGCAGCGATGGAAATGCAGATAAGCCTACCGTGTTGGGATTTCTGCCGGTATAAGCAGATATAAAAGCCGGTATCAAAACATCAGACGAATTCAGGTCCACCTTTCCAACATTGGGATCGTAAGGACTTCCGGCTAAGTCGCTTTTATCGAGAAAACCGGTATTGGGATAGGTGGTGCGTTTGTATATATCTTCCAATCGGGCGGCGATTATACTTCTGTTATTCAAAAATGTATTGAATGCTTTGGAATAATATCCATTGGCGGCATTTGCCGATTCAAAAGCCGACCCTATTGAAAGTACAGTCATTCGAAAGTCGCCGGATATTTTTGGCGGCATGTTATTGTACATAAAGTAGCGCTGGTCTCTTCTCGATTGGGTGCGATCGGCATTGAGCGTAATGCGCATGCCGGAAATCGGTTCGACTTGCGCCGTAAATTTGAAATTATCTGTTAGATTGGTCATTGCAGGCGTCACATTTTCATCGTTTTTTATCAGCCATCCGTTTCGGTTGGCTCTATCGATGTAATCCGTTCCGGCAAATCCGAATGCAAAATCCAAACCGGGCGAGTTTCCCAGAGGCGTTGAACCCTGTCCAAAAAAATCGCCTATATCCGGACGAAAATAGGGTATCATCATATCGGTTGTTTGCGTGTATGAAAATGCAACCGACCGCACCATCATCAATCCGCGCGCTATGACTTGAGCTATTTTATACCATGTACTTTCATCTAACGGAGGCAGTTGCGAAATTGTTAATTTCAGCTTTACGCTGTCTTTGTTTTTTATCTGTATGGAATTATTGTCTAAAATTTTGTAATTAAGTTCATACAATTTGCCGTTTATATTCCTTGCCATGATTCGCAAACGCTTATTATCCAACTGATGTTTCACAATGGTTGCCGAATCGGGGTTAAGGGTAATCTGACTTTCAAAGTTTTTTTTCTTTTTTTCTTCCTGCATCTTTATATTCCGGCTGTTGTTTGCGGCTGGCTGACGGGAAGAAGGCCGTCCCGACGCGTTTCCTGATGTGCGTTTGGAAGTAAATCTCTTATTTGCATCATCCAGAAATTTGGATTTACTGTATAAAGAGAGCAAGTTAATGGTCGCCTGATTGATTCCTATTTCCCGATGGCTGTTGATTGTATTTCCCAATTCGACGGAAGAATCTGCAAGAGCAGCTCCCCGCTGCCAGGTGTAATAGCTGCTGAACTGAATGCCTCCGCTAAGAAAATTAAGCGCAGGAATGTTACGGAAAGGAAATGTATAATTTGCGGTAAAAGTCTGCTTATATTCCATTGGTTTTCCCAAATCTTTTATGCTTTGCCATACCGAATCTTTCCACAAGGTATATTCGTCGGGATTCAATTGTTTATTTACCTGGACATAAGGAGATTCAATTCGCGCATTGGTTCCTGAATTAAAAGTCACATTCAAGTTTTTAGTTATGTCCCACTGTAAAGCCAACGAACGGTTCCAGAAAAAATCTTCCCTGAAAGAAGCCGGAATTTTGCTGTCGCCCATATCTCCTAAATCCCGTATTTGATTTTCATTATAATTTCTTGAAATATCTGAATTAATGGTGATGCTTTTAGGCAAATACCCGATTTCGATATCCTGAAAGAATTTTTTTGCGCTGTTTGTTTTAGATTTACCGGGAGTGTCAGGACTGCCAAAAGGATGAAAAGGTTTCAGGGGAGAGCTGTACAGATAATTTGCTATAAGTCGGTTATTGGTAGTTCTGTCGTATTCTGTCGTTGGATTTTGCAATAAGTTTTCGGAATATGCATAACTGAAGTCAAAGTTTGCCGGGTCGTAAGGCATTGGCGTTTTGCTTCGGATATCCATCTTTACATTGTTAAAATTAATGGTTTTAGAAATTGTTTTGCTTTGAGCAAAGTTGTTGATAGAATCTTTTTCCGCTTGGGTTGAGGCAGCGCTCAGCGCTTCGCTGAGCAGCACATCCTGGTCGAGTGGATTGTATTGAGGACTGATTACTTCTTTCTGAAAGGAATAAAAAAACGGAAGACTTACTTTGGCTTTTTTCGGGAAAAAGCGTCCCAAATCGACTTGAGTGGAAATGCTGTATTGGTATTTATCATCCAGATTTCGATCCATAATTCCCTGATCCAGACTTCCGAATCCGGCTGTTTCCTTTCTTCCGGTGAAATTGACGGAGCCAAAATCGGAAAGTCCAAGGAAAAGATTGGCATTGCCTGCCCAACCGCCGTTTTCATTAAATTCGGTCAACCGCAACTCATTCACCCAGACTTCAGCCGATTGAACGCTTCTCGAATTGTTGCGGACGCCAATCATAATCACTTTCACATCGGATACGGTAGGATTTCCAACAACAGTCATTTTATTCATGGGTTTTTCGGGGTCGTAGGAAGAATAGGGGGTATAATATGTGACATTTGAACTGCTGTTTTTTTGTTTATTGCGTTCCAATTTAAGATTGGTTAGCGCTTTGAATGGGAAATCAAACATATTGGATTGAGGCCAGACGGTTTCCTGATCAGCGTTTGTATTTTGATAACGTCCGGCAGGAGTGATTTTTAGCGGGATTTCGTATTCATAATAGTTGCTTTTGTAATCTGAACCCAAGCGAATAAATATGGAAAGGTCATTGTCTTGCAAATTAGAAACATCTATCATTTTTTCAGCATGTGAAAACATTTGAATCCGCCGGTATTGCCGCGTATCCAGCGCCGATGATTTATAGATGGCTCTGGCGTCGCCCGGAGACAGGTTGCTGATTTGTACTGCCAGCGCCTGTTCGTTTTGCTGACGCAATTGCGGCTGACTGGGATCTAAAATTCGATTGACCCCCGGAGGCATTACATAATTCACCGGTTGTTTTTCTCCACTTTCTTCCACATTGACGACCGACAGACTGGCGCTGGCGTTTCCCTGCGGCGGCAGCTTGGGATCGGATAAATCTTGCGTGTAAATGCGCCAGTCGCCGCGAACCAACTCAAAAGTTCCAAAACGCAGTATCGCCGAGTCGGAAAAATTGGTTAAAAACATCCGCATGAAGCGAATGGTTCTGAAATCGCTTATTCCGCCGACTTTACTTTCAAATTCCCGAACAGGAATCTTGAATTGATACCAGGTAACCGTTTCGTTTGCGCCGTTTTTAAGAAGCGGTTTTACATCTATTTTCTGTACGATGTAGTTTTGTCCGACTTGCATATCTTTGGGACGAATGGAAACTTTATACTGAAAATATTTTTCTGTTTCGTTCAAAGTATTATCCTGGTTGATGTCTTCTACATCGGGAGTTAATCTGGCTGCCGTACTGTAGTTTTCCGGAGAATCGGCGGCATCGGCAGAGTTTCCTTCTGTCCCGTTGTAGCGTTTGTATCTTCCCAAAATCGGCATTTGCGCCTGATCATAATCCGAACCTCTGAAATAGTGATAGCTGTCGCCTGAAGGGTCGTTGAAAGGCGAAAAAGGATCTTCCCGCATGGTTTGAACGCTTGCAGAAGACAGTCTGTTTTGCAGCGTTTGCAAATAACCGGCATAAGCCGGATAGGCATATTCATCCTGCGTACTTAAACCGTTCAATCCCACATCCTGCTTTTTTCTTGCGCCTTGTGTATTATCGAAAGCATACACGGTGGACTGATTTTTCGGAACCAACCCCCAGACGGTTTTATCCACTTTTGTTGTATCTCCGTCAACAGGCAATCCGTTTTCAAAGAATTTTTTTTCATCTCTAAGAATATCTTCCGAAATTTCTCCCAGATTGAAATATAAATCGCCGCCTGATGAATTGGGATTGTAAATAAAAGGATCCAGCAGCCAAAATTCAATGGTTTCAAAATTATTTGCTTCAAAGTCGGTCATTCCGCTTTCAATGCGCCGCATGATTCCTCCCCAGCGTTTTTCGGGTTGATTCAATCGTCCCATGTCGTTCATTCCATCTGCATCCAGATTGTACGGACCCCGTTCCTGAGGATAATAGGCAAGATTTAACACGGGAATAGTAGCCGATTCCATAAAACCCCTGTCTTTGTTAGGGAACAGTTCGGTTTCCAGTATTTCTCTCACGTAGTGATTGGATAACTGGTCTAAATCGTTTTTAATATGCGTCGGCGTCAACGAAGAATTGCGCGTAAACAAGGCATCAATGTAATACCATGCGAGTAACGACCGGTTATAGCCGTAACGGACATCATTTGTATAACGCGATTCGGGAAACAGCGATGGCGTTGAAGACAGCGACCATGAATAAGGAGAAAGCAGGTTGATGGTTCGCTTGGTTTCCTCAAAATCGTCAATATAGGAATAATCGCCCCCATACTTGCTGTGATAATGCCCCGGTATCAGTTTTGCATATTCGGCGCTAAACGTAATCTGCGAAGGAGCAGTCAGTTCAAGCAAAGGCAATTTGTCTAATAAATTGGTCAGCGCCTGCGACTGGGTTGCATAATTGACGTTGAAACCAAACAGCGTATTGTTAATGGATTCCTGTCCCGGCGCCGTTTTCATCGTTAGCGGCATTTCACTCAAATTCATAACGGTTGCTCCAATGTTGAACTGAGGACTGAAGGCATAATTCAGATTTAATCCCATCATGGTTTTTCTTTGCATTCCTAAATCGCTGCGGTTTTCGGAATTAACTTTGATATCGGCATTTTCGTAAACCGGATTGATGATGCTTACCGCGCCTGTAGAGTAGTCGATAATGTAATCTGAATTTTCTTTTAACAGAACGCCATTAGCAGTAACCGTGACTGATCCTTTTGCAATATTGTATCCGCCCAGATTGATATTCGAATTGCCTGCTCCTTTGTATTCGCCCTGAAGAATGAATTTGTTTTTTTCGGCGATTTGCCGTGCTACCGTTAATGTGGAATCATACAACTCCTGAAAAACGTATTTGTTGGCGATGGCATTGTTGTTGATTTTTTTTCGCAGATAGGAACCAAATGGCTCTATCACCGGAAAAATTATTTTACCGGTTTGTGAAAAAACCGTTTGACCTTCCACAAAGTCAAAAAAGCCATCGGGGTGAGGTTCGTTCTTTGAATCAAGCCGGTCTAAATTCATTACTCGGAGTAGAAGCTGATTGGCAATAGCGCCTTCGGTAATATAATTAAGGTAAACGCCTGTAGTATCATTCTGATATTTAATGTATAACCTGAACTTATCCTGGTCAAGCGCCTGTCCGTTCGTAATGGAATACACATTTTTCATCATCAGCCGCCAGGTAGCGGAAGCAGGGGAGACAGTCGTTCCCTTCAACAGTTTGACATACAAATTATCTTTGGTATTGGTTGGATTATCGGTCGAAAATTCACCTACTTGATAGGTAGAACCTTTGTAAGAATAAGCATAAGCGACTGCCAATACTTCATCGGCTTGTAAAGGCGTGCGCAATGAAATGTATCCCAATTGAGGATTGAGGGTATAATCTGTGGTTTCCAATTTCCGTGCGCTTTCAATTTTTTCATAGTCGTTTCCTCCTTCCAAAGGCGTTGTTCCCAACACTTGAGTTACCTGACTGATGTCTCTTGCCAATGGATAATTATTCACAAGCGTGGTATATAAATTATTGGCGCTGTTAGATGGAAAAAGATCCGAACCGTTGGGTTGCGTAAAATTCTGGTTGTAAATATGCTGATTTTCGCCCAAATCTGCAAAAGCAACGATGTTTCGCGCTTCGTTAAAATTGGCGCGTTTGTTGGTTACCCAAACTTCAATACGGTCGATGCTGATTCCTGATTTAATGTAAGGAAACGTACTCATCGCATCATCATAAGTATCGTAAAAATACTGATTGAGAAAATAATGCATGTTTTCATCGTAATTATCAACCGTAATCTCAAAAGGGGTGGTTTGAACATTGCCTTTGGAAGAAGTTGACCGCGATTGCGATTCCTGTTGTGAAAAAATGGCATCAACCGTAAGTTTACCGAATTGCAGTTGGGTTTTTATTCCGAAAAGAGCAGCTCCGCCCCGTATCAGAGAATTGGTCGTATTCATGCTTACATTACCGGCTTCCAACACTTTAACTATTTCATCTTCTTTTCCGACATAGCCTAATTTGATTTTTTTCGTATCGAAATCGAAAGTCGATTCGGTGTTGTAATTCATGTTATAACTAAGTTTATCGCCAACAGAAGCTCTTATATCTGCCTGAATCTGCGCGTCAAAGTCAAAAGCCGTCCGGTTCTTTTGCCTTTCCGTCAAAGTAGGATTTTGGGTTGATGTGCGTGTAAAGCCCACTTTTGTAGTGATATTTCCGTTGGCTTTCAACTGTACGCCCCCTGGTCCGAATATTTTATCCGCCGGACCCAGATTGAATTTAAAGTCGAAAATGGAAAGAACATCTTTTTTGCTTTTGGCTGAATCGTTTTTCAGAAATTCTTCCGAATATTTGCTCAGGTAATAATCGTCCATGCTTTTTTGCAGACTGTATTTGTAGTATTCTTCAGGGGTGAGCGACAGGGGGGTAGAAATATCGGAGTCCCCAACTTTTGAACGCAATTCGTAACGGTTGGTCGCAGGATTGTATTGAAAATCGGAATTAAATATTTTTGGGGTTTTTAAATCAATCGGATAATTTTGATGCAATTCTTTGTATTCTTCAGGAACAATTTTTGCTACCGGAAATTTTGCCGCCGCCGTATCCTTAGCGACTGCCTTCTGCTGCGCTTCATGGAAATCAAAATTGCCGGCTGACACGCGGGCGTTTAATCCATAAATTCCGCCGGTTAATAAAAGGATAAAACCCATGCGCAGTATGTATTTTCCCAAAAATTTCATCAAAGCATTTTTAATGCGTTCTTGATTATTTCTTCAACGGTGAATGCCGGATGGTCTTTCTCAATTTTGGCTACAACTTTTTGAGAAGCTAAAAGATTAAATCCCAACATTGTGAGCGCTGCGACGGCTTCTTTTGCCGCTTTACCGGAAGCGCTGGGGGAGGGGGGAGTCGAAGAAACGCTGATTCCGCTCGCTTTAATCTTGTCTTTCAGGTCGAGGATGATTCTTTCCGCCGTTTTGCTCCCGATGCCTTTCACTGTTTTCAAAGCATTGACATTTCCGGCGGCGATAATTCCTTCCAACTCGTAGGTTGCGATAGAAGAAAGAACCATTCGGGCTGTATTTGCTCCGATTCCGGAAACGGAAATCAAAAGCATAAACAATTCCCTTTCGCGTTTTTCCATAAATCCGAACAGTTGATGAGCATCTTCCCGAATGGATTCATACACGTATAATTTGCACGATTTTAATCCATTCAATGCGCTGTAGGTATTCAGTGAAATAAGGGCGATATATCCAAGACCGCCGGTTTCGACCACAACTGAAGTCGGAGTCAATTCGACAATTTCTCCTTTAATATAATCCAGCATATCGTCTTTTTTTATTAGCTAATATTAAAGATAATAACGGAGAAAAAGCGAAAAGCGTATATTTGAAAAGGTTAAAAATGTGGGTAGGTTCTTTTAAAGTCGAATAAGAAGATAAATGTTTTTACTTACGAGGTGCGAAACAGTAGAAATATTATAAATTCAAAAACAAATTGTATCTTTGCGATATTTGATACAAATTAAAAATCGTTGTTATTATGTTTGACGACTGGGAAGAAAGAATGAAAGATAATCCTCAAGTATCTAAAGTATTACTCTGGGATGTCAATCCGTCAAAATTGACGGATGACGACCTGCAAAGAATGAAACTTTTAGTTGTGCAGCGGGTTATTGAACTTGGCAATGAAAGTGACTATTATGCCATTTTCAAACTCTATGGCGGAAAGGATGGCGTCCGAGAAATTATAAAGCAAATACGGTCGATGTTCAGTCCCATCGACGAAGCTTTTGTCAGAACGGTTTTTAACTTAAAAAGGGAAGATTTGATATGTTACGAACGGAAACGGTTGAGAGAGGCTTATTTGAACTCTTAAAAACATTGATGCAAGATGAGCATCTGAAAAATTTTAACTTAGTCGGCGCGGAACTGCGCTCGCTTTGTATATGGGTCATTGAAAAAGTATCGACCTTTTCCTGCTGAATATTTATACAATATCGTTTTATTCTTGTTGTAAAGAATACCGTCTTCGGACGAATAAACCGAATTTTCAGCAGCCACATCAATAGAAGTCAGGCTTAAGAATAATAAAATATTTGAGAAAATATTTTTGAGAATTGCAAGTTTCTACACAGGTCAAAAATCCGGAACGGATTCGATGCAGGTAGTCCGATGTGAAACATCGGGGAATTGGAATAATGTAACCGAATATAACGAAAACCGACCAATTTGTTCTTAATTATTCAGTTTTACTTACATCTTGTTTTGTTGAATTTATTGGGAAAAACGGCTGAAATCACAAAAAAGGCAGTCTGTAACTATTTATAAAACAACAATATATAACACCTTGTTCGGTACAAATTCGGTACAAGTTCGGTACAAGTTCGGTACTTGTTCGGTACAAGCCCGCTCCAAATTTGACCAAAATTCACTCAAATCGCATTTGACATTTTGCTACTTTTCGTAGTTTAACCCTGACAGGGTTTTTAAAACAAAAATACCTTCTGTAAGCGTAGCTTACAAAAGGTAAATTACTGTGTTTCAGTTAGTGACTCCGGAGGGATTCAAACCCCCAACCTTCTGATCCGTAGTCAGATGCTCTATTCAGTTGAGCTACGGAGCCATTAATACTTTTGAGAGTGCAAATGTAGCGCATTTTTTCTTATTGTACAAATTTTATTGAATAAATTTGGAACCGAAAATCAAATATCCGATATTTAATCCTACATTCCAGCTATCTTTCGGGTAACTGTAGTGATTTGCAAATAAGCTGATCGACATGAAAGGGAGTTGAGCGACCAAAGTAATCTCTCCTAAATAAGCCGGATGTGAGAGTAATTGACCATAACTCGCTTGATTATTTTCACCGGGTCGTATCGGATTAATCGGCAGAAAACCATGAAAATCGCCGCGTAAATGAAAAGTAGAGTTCAATTTCCATATCGGAACAATTCCGCCGGCTACAAATTGATTGGCTCTAAAAGCTTCATTAAAAACCATTTTACTGTATAGGGTAGGGGTGTAAGCCGGCGCTTGCAAAACAGAGGCTGTATAATTATTTAATAATTTTTTGGTGGAAAAAACGCCTTCTACCATATATCCCAAGTTAAATTTTGAAGATATGGTGTTAATATTATATATAAAAGCGTCTATTTGAAGCCACGATTGATTCTGCGATGTTTTATTTCGTGTTAATGAAGGGTAAAAATTTTCACTTCCGGAAATATATTGAGCGAAAATCCAATGCTGCTGTCCCCGTACAGGATATTGCTTTGTATCCAGTGTATTTCTTTTAAAAGACAATCCTGTAGCAAAAAGATTGTAAACACTTCTGTCAAAATTATCTGTGTTGTAAGGTCCTTTATTGTTCTGGTAGTATTTATCCTCAAGGCTGCCGTAACCAACGAAAGCATCCATTCGGGCTTTTCGCTGAAAAGGGAACCCGACATCTATTTTCCCATAAGTTTCCCGTTGGTGAATAAAAGTTGAAATGTCGGTATCGATGAATAATTTTTCACTTTCGTAAAACTTCCTGTAATTGTGGGCAATCGTTGCAGAAATCTCAACGGGTAGGGTAGAGGGGACTTCGATTTTTCCCGTTAAGGCAATGCCATTGTATGTATTTCCAACTTGCATGTCCAGATTCAAACTGGATGAAAAATCCGTTAAGCTTCTGTATCCTATACCAATATACAGTTGATTTGCACTCATGGATGACACATTCCCGCCAAAAGCGATTTCAATTTCATTCTTGATTTTGACATCAAGATACAAATCAAAAATTTTATTAATTGAATCCCAGACAGCGTGAGGATATATTTCCTGTATTTTCGGATTTGACAAAAGTTTAAAGTAGGTTTTCTTGAAATCTTCCATGTTAAAAGCAGTTTGACTGTCTTTATGAATTTGATTCTCAATGTACTGTTTTTGCACCTCGTTGACTCCGGTAATATAGATATTTCGAAATACAAGCGGCGGAAGAGACCTCTTATAGATTTTTCGCCTTTCTGTGAGTTCATCTAAAGTGACTCTGCGTTCAATTTGCCCTTTGATAGAATCCATTAATCCTGTCGCTGTTTCATATCCCAAATCGAAAAGCGCTTTTGATTTACTGAAATCAAGTAAACCTACGTCCTCCAACGTAAAACTCATTAAAATCCCGTCTTTTGGATTAATGTGGTAATTCGTCTTTTGCATAATCACACTTTCTACCAATTTGTATAAATCCATTTCAGAAGGTTTTTTCATTTGAACATTGGCTACCGACGACCCGATTATAAAATCGGGGTGAAAAGCTTTTTTCATTGGATTCACAGGAAAATTATCATAAATGCCGCCATCAAACAATGGAACGCTGTCTTTTGATATTGGTTTGAAAACAAGGGGAAAAGACATGGAAGCTCTGACGGCGTTACCCAAATTGCCGGTTCGGAATACAACCTTTTCCTTATTGAATACATCAGATGCAATACAGAGAAACGGTACAAAAAGATTATCAAAATTTTCGTTGCATTGGGCATTTGCCTGTGAAAACAATAGTAGAAAAGCCTGGTTCATCTGTATAGGATTAATCAAGCTTAAGCTGTTTGGAAGAAGGCTTAGCGACGACCAGCTGCTTAATGAGTCTTTTAGAAGAGGTACGTTAAACTTAATAAAATCAGGTTGAATATGATTTTTACGGAAAAAATACTGATATTTATCTTCAACTTTTCCTGTTTGCCAATAGTAAAAATCTTTTGACAAAAATAAATCCAAAATTTCATCAGGCGAATATCCCATTGCATACAGGCTTCCTATGACAGCTCCTATGGAAGTTCCTGCAATATAATCGATTGGAATATTATTCTCTTCTAAAGCCTTCATAATTCCAAGATGCACTGCGCCTTTTGCGCCGCCACCGCTTAAAACCAGTCCAACTTTTTGTGGATAAACAGATACTAAACAAAATAGCAAACAAAACACTAATAAATTTCTTTTTTTCGACATAAATCTGGATCATAAGTATTCATGGGCAAAATTAAGAATTATTTTGGATAGCAAAAATTCTTTTTCACATTATTATCTTAAAAAAATGTATTTTTGCACAATATTTTAGTAAAATATAAAATACGGACACAAATAATAATATATGCAGCGTCAGTATAATTACTATTATGTTTAATAGAAAAGCGTAAAATTATGGCAAAATTAAAAAGCGTCTTTGTATGCTCTCAGTGTGGAAATGATTCGCCCAAATGGCTTGGCAAATGTCCGGCTTGCGGCGAATGGAACACGTATGTTGAAGAATTAATTTCAAAACAACCTTCCGGTTATCAGGATTTTGCCGGTCAAATTCGCAATGACGGCATACAATCCAAACCTGTACTTTTGCAGGATATCAATGTTGGAAATGAAATTCGTATGAATACCGGCGACCAGGAGTTAAACCGTGTTTTAGGCGGCGGTTTGGTTCCCGGTTCATTGATTCTTATTGGCGGCGAACCGGGAATCGGTAAATCGACGCTCGTTTTGCAAACTGTCTTAAAACTAAACGCTTGCAAAATTTTGTACGTATCCGGAGAAGAAAGCGCTAAACAGTTGAAATTAAGAGCTGAACGATTAGAAAATAATAATGAATCTCTTTTTATTGTCTGCGAAACCAATCTGGAACAAGTATTTATACATATTAATAATTTGAAACCGGATATATTAGTAATTGATTCTATACAAACAATATATACTGATCGTGTCGAGTCCGGCCCCGGAAGCGTATCACAAGTCAGAGAATGTGCAATATCACTGTTAAAGTTTGCAAAAGAGACCAATACCCCTACCCTATTAATCGGGCATATTAATAAGGAAGGGAATATTGCAGGACCTAAAGTACTGGAACACATTGTAGATTCAGTTCTTCAATTTGAAGGAGATCAGCATTATATGTACAGGATACTTCGCAGCATGAAAAATCGATTTGGTTCTACATCCGAACTGGGAATCTACGAAATGCGTCAGAATGGATTGCGGGAAGTGAATAATCCTTCCGAAATGCTCCTCACACAGAATCACGAAGGATTGAGCGGAGTAGCAATTGCAGCCGCTATTGAAGGAATACGCCCTTTTTTAATTGAAACGCAAGCGCTTGTAAGTACTGCAGCTTATGGCGTGCCTCAGCGTTCTGCAACCGGATTTGATATCCGGAGAATGAATATGTTGCTGGCTGTGCTCGAAAAACGTGCAGGATTCAAACTTATTCAAAAAGATGTGTTCCTGAATATTGCCGGCGGATTGCGCGTCAGCGACCCTGCTTTGGATTTGGCGGTAATTTCGGCTATTCTCTCATCCAGTTTGGACATTGCCATTGACAGAGAGATTTGTTTGTCGGGTGAAGTCGGACTTTCTGGGGAGATTCGTCCGGTGAATCGCATAGAACAGCGTATTTTGGAAGCCGAAAAATTGGGATTCAAAAAAATACTGATTCCACAAAACAATTTAAAAGGATTTGATACGAAAAAATCTTCGATTCAAATCGTTGCTGTAAAAAAAGTGGAAGATGCGTTTAGAGAATTATTCAGTTGAGAACTTACGGTATTTCCTTATACACAAAGACCGCCAATTATTTCTCTCACCGATTCGAATCCGTTCCGATTCAAGTAATTATCAATTCCATCAATTGTTTTTAGCGAAACGGTCGGGTCAATAAGATTGGCAGTCCCTATCTGAATGGCAGTAGCGCCTGCCAGAATAAACTCGACAGCATCTTTCCAGTTAGAGATTCCTCCCATGCCAATCACAGGAATTTTCACAGCTTTTGCTGTGCGATAAACCATTTGCAAGGCAATCGGCTTGATACAGGGTCCCGACAAACCTCCGGTTATCGTGGACAAAACCGGCTTTCTTTTTTCCACATTAATTGCCATCCCTAATAAAGTATTGATTAAAGAAATTGCATCAGCTCCTTCTGCTTCAACGGTTTTTGCTATGTCGGCGATGTCGGTGACATTCGGTGACAGTTTAACAATCAGGAGTTTGTGATATACTTTGCGTACCGCTTTTACCACTTGAGCGGCGCTCGCACAACTTGTTCCGAATGCCATTCCACCTTCTTTCACATTGGGGCAGGATATATTCAATTCAATCGCCGGAATTTTATTCAAATGATTGATTTTTTCTGCGCAGGCAACGTATTCTTCAATTGTGGAACCACTTACATTTACCATAAAATGAGTATCAATATCCTTGATTACAGGGTAAATATTTGATACAAAATAATCAATGCCCTTATTCTGTAAGCCAACGGCATTTAACATGCCCGAAGCCGTTTCCGCCATTCGGGGATAATCATTCCCTTCGCGGGCATGTAAAGTCGTTCCTTTGACAAATATACCCCCTAAATTGGATAAATCGACAAAATCTTCGAATTCCATTCCATACCCAAATGTTCCGGAAGCCATTAAGACAGGATTCCGAAATTCCAAATTGCCGATATTAACATTTAAATTTGCCATGTTAAAGTGTTTATATTAAATACGGGACCTTCTGTGCAAACACGTAAATTTCCATAAACGGTTTTTTCTGTGCAACATAGGCAAACGCCTGTTCCACACGCCATTTCGTTTTCAAGTGATACTTCGCCTTCAATAGAATATTGACGGGCATATTTTATGACAGCCATCATCATTGGTTTTGGTCCACAAACATACAGATAATCAAAATGACCGGATTCTAAAATCGAATGATTTGTTACAAAGCCTTTTTCCCCACAAGAGCCGTCTTCGGTTGTGAAATAAACATCCCCAAATTTTCGAAATTCATTCATTTGAAGTAAATCTTTCGCTGTTCTTGCTCCCAGCAAAAATATTGGTTTATAATGGAGAGAAGATAAGCGTGCGCCTAAATACAGAAGCGGAGCTACTCCCACGCCTCCTCCTATCAACAGCAGTTTTTTATTCAGATTTGCATCTGATTGAGCGAAAATATCTTCAGGGAGTGTAAATCCCTTTCCCAAAGGAGAAATCAAATTGATTGAATCGCCGGTTTTAGATTTGGCTAACTGCCGAGTTCCGTCGCCAATCAACTGAAATAATAACCATAATTCATTTGCTCTTCTATCAACAAAATGAACGGAGAAAGGGCGACGCAGAAAAGTTGAAGGAGAATTATCTACCCGTATATTCACAAATTGCCCCGGCATAATCTCAGGGAGTCCATTATGAGGTGTTAACTTTAGCAAAGAATAACTATCGTGGATTATAATATTCTCTTTGACAATCCAATCTGCCACGTTTCGACTCATAAAACTATTATTAAGTTAATTTATTATGCCTCATTGCAAGCGGCTGTACCCCTAAATCCCCTGAAGGGGACTTTTTTTTCCCCCTTTAGGGGGCGGGAGGTAGATTGCTTTGGACAATCTCGCCTTCGCAATGATGATGCGACAAAATTACATATTATTTTTTATTTTTCAGAGACAAAAGTCATGAAAGTATTATCATTAAAAAAAATAATGATTTTGTCGATTTTCTTAACATAATAACTCGATTGATTGGTGTTGGGAATGATAGCAGCAGTAACTTTATTTTCAGGTTTTTTAGTCTCGTTTTTTTGTGAATGGTTGAATGTTTGCGTTTTTTCTGAAGCCTGTTCTGTGATATTATTCATATCAAATAAATCGGGCTGTTTTGGATGAGAAGATGAAACCTGAGACATAAAGTTTTTTTCTCGATTATACATCGGTCCTTCTCCGCGCAATAGCCAAGAATCGGAAATATCGGGAAAGTTTTCTTTGATTTTGTCTATTGTTTCTTTACTTGGATTGTTAAATTCTCTGACTCCATTTACTATTCGTCCATTTAAAATATGGGAGATTGTTCCGCGGCTGACTTGTATCTTGTCAGCAAAGGAAGAATAATTCAGTCCTTTTTCG
>JGI20166J26741_12206695_pt1 | contig 18145 bp, 14 predicted proteins | sample TergutCu122P5_FD_26741 | JGI IMG/M metagenome (IMG submission 26741)
CTGCCTTTGTTCAACTTTATTCTGCCTTTGCGGCGTTCTGTTGATTTCCTCTATAAGGATGTTGTTTAACTTGATGATTTAACTTTTAACTCATGAGTTACATTACAACTCTTTCCAAAAATATCCCCACGTGTTACGAAGCCATACAGACGCGCCGCCCGTCAGGTTTACATCCTCCAGCCCGGCGGTTTCCGCGGGCAGCGCGAGTATCCAGTCGTAATCCCACCCGCCGTAGTCGCTTCGCCTGTCTGAATCCCTGAAAACAGTATTTGTCCAGGCGTTTACGTAAACCGTCCCTTTTCCGATTTTATGTCTGTAGACAAAAGGCTTACTTCCCGATTCAAATTTACCGACGGCTATTACTTCCGCGCCTGACGTGAGATAAGGAACGATTGTGAAACGGTCGCCGTCAAGGGAGCGAAAACCAAGCATTTGCATACGCTGCGCGCAAGCGGCCCTGTTTCTGAATTCAGGGCAGATTCCCCAATGCAGGCGCGGAAACGCTTGCGCGTCGTAGTTGGGCTCATTCGGGATTTTTCCGGGAAACGGCCAATTCACGCAACGGTCGTTTGCCCCGGGCCAATCGTTTGACCGCGCCGGTTCGTATACGCCGGCCAGTTTGCGCATTTCGCCGCTGGCGTGTGAGACGCCGTGTTCGTCGCGGAACGTATCAAAACTGTCCAGCGCGAAATACAGCGTTCCGCCGTTTTCCACGTACCGCAGCAACTTTCCGGGCATATCAGGGAAATCCCTGCCGTACGCGTTGTCCGCTATGACAATCAGCTTATAAGTATTTAATGTCTCCTGCGTAATATGATCGTCGTTCTGCGCCGTCCACAAATAGTCGCATTCCACGCCCAGCCTCGTCAGCGCGCCGTTGACGGCGGCGGCGGTGGGGGTCGCCAGTCTGCGGAACAGGCTGTATTGAAGGGGTGCGGAGCTTAACAAAAGAGTTTCTTTTGTCTCCGGCGGCGCGGCTTTCTTAACGCGGCGGGCAAGCTCGCCGGAATACAGCCGCGCAAGCGAGGCGGCGGGCCGGGGTTGATCGTCCCAGTCGTACAAACCCAAACTCTCTCCCTGCCAGTACATCAGATGTGGATTTTGTTTCTGTTCGGCCTGATGCGCAAGGGAGGACTGCCAGTCGTCCGTATAGCACCAATAATGCCATCCGTCGCAGTCCGCCGCCAGGCACGCCGCGTTTACGCGGTCAATCAGCGCCGTTTGGTGATCTTCCGTATCCACGCCCGTCGTGGGCATGTTCAAACGCGCGCCGTGACAGATAACCACCGGGCGGCACGAGGAAAGTTTTATGTACCTGGCCATGATATACGCGGTGTTATAGATCGTCGGCGATTCGTGATGCAGGCGGTACGTTACCATCTCGCCGGTATGCTGCCATTCGTTATGAAAAACAGGGTAAGTATGGACGGCTTGAAAATGGTAATATTCCATCCATATCGCCCGCAGCCGCTTTGTCTCCGGCGTAAAGTCGTCCAGCATCGGCCAATCCAGCACGCAGCCCTCAAACGGCGTCCAATAGATTTGCCGAGGGGAGAGTTTAAGCATTTCCGCGTCCCAGCGCGCCTGAGTTTCGCCTATTGTCTTCTTTTGCCATAATATGTAGTCGTAAGCCAACGGATTTTTTAGAGAAGCGTTATAACAGCTTTCTTGCGGCAGCAGCACTTCGCCGAAATTCTTTGGGTCCCCTTCCAGATTTCCGCCGACCGCCGCTAAAAGCCTGTCAAAGCTGACGTACCTGCTTTCCAGCCATAACGCCCATTCATCCTTTAAGTTATAAGGAATCGTATAGTTATCGAAGCCCTTGAAAAAGCGGTCGATCCTGTCCCCGTACCCAAGAACGGCCGGTTCGTTTTTGTATCGCTCGACCAGCGGCTTCATTTGCAGGACATACGCCTCGAACAGCGCCGTGTTAAACGACGGCAGCCAGCGGTTTCCGTATTCCCATTTTTTCCCCGTGATTCTGTAATACTCATCCTCGTTATCAATAAACTGCGCGTTAAAAAAAGTAAGTCGTATACCATGCTTTTTAGCCGCCGCGACAACTTCATCCAACCGCTCATAGCCTTTTTGAACGGGCTTTCCCGCCTCGAAAAACATTTCATTTTTGAGGAAAAGCGCAGCGTGATTCAGTCCCATATCTTCCATTCGCGAGAAATCGGTTTCCAGCCGCGGCCGGTTGATTTCCCAAGCCTTGTCCGTGAACCAGTTTTCCATGCCCCCGGGGAAATGCCCGAAATAGATGACCGAGTTGCAGTACCAGCGTTTCCCGTCCAGGCTGAAACGCCCGTCCTCAGTGATTTCCACAAAAGAATTCATTGTTTTTTCTCCCATCAATTGCGTGCTGATTCCTTATGTTTCTTATCTGCATGTCATAAACCTTCTAAAGTTTATTTTTCCCTGTATCGACAACGTTATCACGTATTAAAAACAATGTCAATACCATTTTTGTAGATTTTGAAATAAATATTTCGAATCTCATATAATTTTAGGTTAATGTTATCTGGTCATCGTATGAAAATAATCTATTTGTCGTAAATTTATGGATTAATCCCAATCAACCATTATAAGTTTATATATAATTTCTTATTTAAGATGTAAAATTTCAAACTTGACTGCATTCGATTATTTTGATATAATAGTATGTAAGACGTAGAAAAATGGCACAGGTAGTAAATCAAAATAGATTTAGATGTGGGATTACAACAATCAGCAAATTTACGAAAGGGTATTGATGAAACCCGAGTTAATACCTCGCGCTTCATCATCGGAATTGTCTTATAAATTGGAGCAGGAGAGGACGCGCCCATGTTAAAAACATTTTACGACGGGTATTGTGCGGAACTTGAAGAAGCCTTGAAAGCCGTTGACGTCAACCAGCTTCAGAATTTGATCGACCTCATCGAAAAAACGCGTACAAACGGCGGCAACATTTATATGCTGGGCAACGGGGGCAGCGCCGTCTGCGCGTCGCATTGGGTCTGCGATATGGGCAAGGGCGCGCGTAACCCAAACATGCCTCCCATCAAAATCACCGCGCTTTCTGATAACACAGCGATGATGACGGCTGTCGCCAACGATATTTCATACGATGAGGCTTTTTCCTACCAACTCGAAGCCCTTGCCGGGACGGGCGACCTCGTCATCGGCCTGTCGGTTTCGGGCAATTCGCCGAATCTTCTTCGCGCGTTTGAGTTCGCCAAAAAGATGGGTTGCGCGACCGCCTGCATCATCGGGGATATGGGGGGAAAACTCGGAGAAATGGCCAACCTCAGCATAGTCGTAAAATCCAAAAATTACGGCGTGGTGGAAGACGCCCATTTAATACTGAACCACATCCTGTCCCAATACATCCGCGGCAGGAATAGTTGAGGGAATACGCATGATTATCGGAGCCATTGATATCGGCGGAACCAAGACAATGGTCGGCGCAGCCGATGAATACGGGAAAATTCTCGCCTTGCATAAATTTGAAACCGAAACGGCGGATGTATACTCACATTTCAAACGCTGCGGAACAGAACTAAGGGACTGCCTTACCGAACTCGGAGCATTTCCGGGTTCGGTTTCCGGCGTGGGTATAACTTTGCCGGGCATGGTGGACAAAACGCACGAAAAACTCGACAACGCGGTTTTCTCCGGATGGAAGGACGTGCGGGTACGTGAATTTTTTCAAAAGTTTTTAGGGTTGGACGCCGTCTTTATCGACAACGACGTCAACGCGTGCGCCATGGCCGAAATCGCTTTTGGGCTGGGACGGAAATATAAAGACTTTATCTGGGCGACAGTTTCCACAGGCGTCGGAGGGGCGATAGTCAGCGAAGGCCGCTTGCTGGAAGGGTGCCTCAACTTCGCCGGGGAGTTGGGGCATGTGAAAGTGGAGTACGAACGCCCCATGCTTTGCCCTTGCGGTCAATACGGCTGTCTTGAGGCCCACGGTTCCGGCTCGGCGATCACGCGGGAAACATTGCGGAGAGTCAGTGAAAATCCCGGTTTCGCGGCGCTGTTCAAAGAACAAAAACTTAACGCCGACGCAGTCGGCTGCTCGATTCTCGCTTACGCCGGCGTACCGGAAGCAATAGAAATATATCGGCTGGCGGGCATGTATCTTGGCCGCGGATTCGCGTGCGCCATTAATCTGCTGAATCCGCAGGCGGTTATTATCGGCGGCGGAGTGGCCGATTCGTTTGGCCTCATCGAGCCAGCCATGCGCGAGACTATCAGCTCTTGCGCGGCTCCTCCGCTCGCGGGCGTGGATGTCGTCAAGACCGGGCTTGGTTATAACGCGGCTTTCTTGGGCGCGGCGGCGTTAGCGCTGGCAAAAGCGAATGAATCCGATTTTGGGAGGCAAACATGACAAGCAGGGAAACTGTAAAAAAATCTTTATATTTTCAAACCCCGGAACGATACGCGCACGATTTTCCCGAACCTTACGGGACTGATTTTTATTCGACCGGTCTTTCGCCATCCCCGGACGACCGTCCCTCAAAAGGTATTGACGCCTGGGGGTGCGTATGGGAGTGCTTGGGAAAAACGGCTTTGGGCGAGGTAAAGGATTCCCCGCTGAAAGACTGGAAAGATTTTGATAAATTACAAAAACCCGATATCGGCAATGAAGCCGCGTGGGAATATGTGAAATCGGCAAAGGCCGCCGCCGGCGATAAATATATCATCGGATACCTGGTTTCCATATATGAAAGGGTACACTTTATCAGAGGGCTTGAAAATACGTGGTGCGATATTATCGAGGACAAAGACAACTTATTGACGCTGATTGATTTGATTGTTGAAATGAACGTGAAAATAATAAAACGGTACGTGGGTTACGGTGTGGACGGCATCATGATGACCGACGATTGGGGCTTACAGGACCGCCTGATGATCAATCCGGCGCATTGGCGCGAAATTTGGAAACCCGCGTATAAACTCATTTTTGACGCGGCTCATCAGGCAGGGCTGGATGTCTGGCTCCACAGTTGCGGATATATTGTGGACATACTGGGCGATTTGATAGACATCGGGTTAAACGCCGTGCATATGGATCAGCAGGAGAATATGGGGCTTGAGCGGCTGAAAGACTTTCGCGGCAGGCTTGCTTTTTTTTCGCCGGTGGATATACAGCATACAATGGTAACCGGAAGCCCGGAAGAAATAAGGGGTTATTGCCGCAAGATGGCCGCGTGCCTTGGAACGAGGGAAGGCGGATTTATTCCGAGATGGTATACGGACCCCGCGGGCGCCGGTCATACGCGCGAAAATATCGACGTTATGTGCCGTGAGTTTCTGAAAATAAGCGATGAACTTTACGCGCGGACGCGTTAAAAAATTGTATCAAAAGGATGGGCTTATGGAACGCGAGATCATAACGCTTGGACAGTGTACATTTGAAATTTGCAAAAAGGAAGACGAGTTTCTTGGGATAGGCGTGATAGAAATAGGCAATACGCGCGCGCGTTCGGGACGGCTGCCGTTATCGCCGTATACCCAGACGTTTTCGGGGCATTCCCTGCGCAAATTACAGCTTTTGAATATTTTTCAATCCGCCGGCGAAATCAGGATTAAGCTGAGGGCTTTGTTCAACCCGCTGCCGGTAAAGCTAATGAGAGATCACAGCTTTGACCCGATCCATGACACGGGCGATTGGGACAGCCAAAGCATAACGGGAGAGGGCGCGCTGGACCTCGTGCTGACAAGCGTGATGGAAGATTATTTCGGTTATACGTTTACCGGATTTTCCTATCATTACGAGTACGCCAGTGAACAGACGGAAATATTTTATCTGTATGACAGGGCAAGCTGGGAATTGGACGGCGATATCGACGGCGCCACGGTATACAGCCAGTCCTCCTGTTCCTCTCCGGTCGTCAAATGCCAAAAAGACACGCGGTGGTCAACAGAAGGCAGGTTGTTCTGGATTGACGAAGCCTCGGGCGCCAACCCGGTGATGACGCACAACCTGCCGAGGTGGGCGTCTCATCAGTGTTTTGATTTTCAGTTTAAAGAGAACGCGACTTTGCTCGGCGTTTTTGAGAAAGTGGATTTGATACGATCCGTGCTGCAAAAAGATGATAATAAGCCTGAATTAAAAACATTTGACAAGCATATTTTCGATCAGACTCTTTGTTATAGTACCACACCGAAAAAAATATTGCTCAATCGGACCGCCAAAACGGCAACAGATCAAAAAAACCTGTGGACGTGGCTGTTACAGGAATTACACGACCGCGCGAGAGACGAATACGGTCTGACCGAAGAATCCTTTGTTCCCCGTGTTTATGTGAACTATTGGAAAGATTTCACCATAGACACCTATTACAAGGATATACTTCCGGCCGCGAAAAACATCGGCGTCCGTGCTGTTTTCATCGACAATGTATTCAAATCGGATATGAGCGAAGGGCTGTTCGCGCGGAATATGTGCTGCGGACATGCGTATGAACCCGCCCCAAGCCTTGGGGGGACGCCTAAATTAAAAGCGTTTGTGGAGGACTGCCGTGCTCTGGGAATTCGGCCTTATTCCTGGACAAATAACGACCAATCCCTCGCAAGCCCGTTGAACGCTTCGGAAAGGGACGAAAAGGGCTGGTTTCTGAAAATGGAAGATACCCGAACCAAATTTGGCGGTGCGTACACCAATGTCATGAGCTTCCTGAATTTCAAAAACGAGGACGCGCGTCAATATTTTGTATCCTGCAAGAAAAAAATCAAAGACGAAACAGGAATGAACGCGTTTTTATTTGACAGCTTTTATAACGCGGCCTTTATGCCGATGAATTACGGCGGTTCCCGCCCTTCGGTCATGTGGCGCGAGGTGTTGTGTGCGCTGAAAGAGTTGCAGGACACGGATATCCATTTTATGATCGAATCGTTTGGCCCGTTTGGGGAAGTGCAGCACGGCTGTCCCACGTCTTATAACCTTGAAAATCTGTTCGCGTGTTATAAAATCGTCATGGGAACGGGCTACACCACGATCCCTTCCGGGAACGAGGCCGCCAAAAGCGAACCCTGGCCATTCCCGGAATTCTATCGCATATTATCGTATATGTCCAGTCCCGGTTACAGTTTATTCTATGACGGCGTCCGCATTGACAAACTGTTTTCCTATGCGCACAAGCGGGCGATTCAGGATTACTACGAATGCCTTCCATTAATGTCCCGACGTTATTTACAGGAAGACGAAAAGTGCGTAATTTGGAAAAGCAAAAACAATAAAGAATCCGTAATCTGGAATTATACGCCGAAAACCCTTAGCCTGGCCGGACACGTGACAGACGTAACCGCCGGGAAAGCGCTTGCCGGGGAAAAGCTGTATCATCTGGAAGCGGGGCATACCTATAAAATAACTGAAGGTGAGGATTTATGACTTCCAGAGAACGCCTTTTAACCGTAATTAACGGTAAGATACCGGATCACGTCCCCGTGGCCCCGGACACGTCCAACATGATCCCGGCCAGGATGACCGGAAAGCCTTTCTGGCAGTTGTATCTCTATCAGGATCCGCCGATCTGGAAAGCGTACATAGACTGCGTCAAATACTTCGGATTCGATTCGCTGATGGACGGGTATATACCCGTTCAATTCGAAGAACTTGGCGAAGTTGACCACGACTGGACGGAAGTCCTCGTTTTTCAAAATGAGGAGCGCATTATTACGCAAAAGTATCGGGAAGCGCTTGGCAAAAAGGAATGGGCGGAATGGGTCACGGTTTATTACAGGGATAATCCGCCGACATGGGACGTAGAACCGAACGCGATAGGCCTTCCAACCGTTCCCGTAAAATGGAAGAAAATCGACGGCGTGCGGGAATGGCCGAAAGGAGAAGCGCTGATTCAATTCGCCCAGGAAGAAATGGGGGAACACGGCCTCGTGGGGGTTTTTTGCGGCCAAAGCACGCTTCTTTTTAGCCAAAAGGACATCTACGCTTATTACGACGATCCGGAAAAATTCCACGATAAGCGCGACCGTTTGCTTGAACACTACGAGCGCAAGTTTAATAAGCTGATGAGCCTTGCGCATATACCGGATTTTATATGCACGGGCGCTTCGGGAAGCCTCGTGTTTCAATCGCCCGCGATTTTCAGGGAGCTTGCGCTGCCTATCGTAAAAAAAGTGACCTCGTTATGCAAACAGCGCGGTATACCGTCACACATTCATTCCTGCGGGCCGGAAACGCCTCTTGTGAAGATTTGCGCGGAAGAAACGGACCTGACAATCATAGACCCCTTGGAAATACCTCCGATGGGCGACTGTAATTTAAGGGAGATAAAGAAGTTATACGGCGGTAAACTTGTTTTGAAAGGAAATCTGCACACAACAGCCGTAATGCTTCGCGGTTCTGCGCAAGACATTATAGACGCGAGCAAAAAAGCGATCGACGACGCGGCGGAAGGCGGCAGGTTCATACTATCCACCGGCGACCAATGCGGACGCGACACGCCCGACGAAAACCTTTTCGCCATGATCGACACGGCGAAAACATACGGGAAGTATTAAAAAAGGCACTTAAAAAGGGGCAGATCATTTTCTGCCCCTCATTTGTAGAACCTGTATTGATCGACCGCCCGCAGCAGCGCTTCCACATTTTCCAGCGGAACGTCCGGGCCGATTTCCAGATTCAGCCCAAGCCCTCCGGAGGGCAGATAAAGGCCTCGACGCATTCCCTGACATGATCCTCGCACTGCTTCGGGGAAGCGAACGGGAACATCTGCCTGTCCAAGTCCAGATTGACCGGGAATTTCCCTTTGCAGACCCGAACCAAATTATCCAATCCGTTTGCTCTGTACTGTGGGTTGACCATATTGACCCCGGCGTCAAACAGATCCGGTATGATTTCGTAGATCATTCCGCCTCTTTTACGGTGAACATCCACAGGGCGGAGACGAACTCCGCCCTGCGAAACGCTGTCTGTTTCCGAATTACCAGGCTTTGACCCCGATATTCGGGTTAAATTGCTTGAAAAGCTTGTAGGCATCCGTTTGCTTGTAGTTATTGTATTCGTCGTTGCGCAGTTGAACGATGCGGTCAAGCTTATCTTTATTAGCCGTAACCGCCGCGTCAAAGTCAGCCATCGTTTTCTGCCCCATTATGATCTGGGTCGAAAGAGTACCGAACACGTTGCCCATATCGGTGGTAAGCGTCGTATATTCCTGGTTCAGATCCGGATCTGCCGGCGCGTTCATCGGCGGCGTCATTCCTGAAATCCACAGTTCCGGAAATTGAAGCGAGTTGATTTTATTTATGATATCCGTTTTCGCCTGATTCATAAGGCCAAAAGAGTTATCCGTGACAACCGGAAGATGAGCCTCATAATAAGTAAAGTCAAACTTGGTTGTATCGCCGGATTTCGCGGCGTCCAGATACTGCTGGGTATAGCTCTTTGTGCCGTCCGCGTTCACGACGTATGACTTGCCTTCTTCGCCCCAGCTTGTAATCGCGATGCCTTCGTCGGTATACATCCAGTTCATTACATCAATCAGCCTGGCAAGTTTTTCAGGATCATCCTTAACGGTGTGGTTAAATGAAAATACATTGCCGGTAAGGTTTGTCGTCATAGCGGGCATCGTCCTGTAGCCATATTGGGATTTCGGGGGAAGAAGCCCAATAAGCTGATCCGTAAAAGTCGCATCCTGCAAATTCTCACCTGGGCCTGTAGTACCCAGCCACCATGTGGGATATATAATGCTGACCCTGTTGATTATGTCGGCTTGCATATCCGTACCCGTCTTTGTAGCATATTCGGGGTTGATAAGACCGTCCTTGTAAATATTCGCCATATACTGAAGCGCGTCTTTGTATCCCGGATCCAGATAATAATCTGAAAACTGATCCGTTGAGACATCGTATTCAAACGGGTTGTGTTCAAAACTGCCTCCGTAAGGTATAAACCAATCGGCGCCCGCTCCCGACGCAAGTGGGTAACTGTTCGGGTCATAAGCCTTATAAGCCTTCATCATCGCATAAATGTCATCCCAGGTGTTAAGATTATCCGTGCTGATGCCGGCCTTGTCGCAGGCGGTCTTGTTCAGCACCCATCCGGACATCGACTCTGTATGCGTATTTACCTCCGGAAATCCCCAGATTTTTGAATCGTTTGTCTGATAAATCCTGTACTCCTCATTCTTATAATTGTTTTCGATATAATCCTTGACGGTTTGCATTTGACCGTTATTCCAATAATCGGTCAAATCGACGCACAGATCGGGATATGTTCTCGGAAGTCCCGTCCCCTTAAAAATATCGGGCATGGTGTCGGAATTCAGCGCTAAGTTCTTTTTATCGCCGTCCAGGGGCACAGCGATAATGTTAATGTTGAATTTCTGCTCTATCTGCTGATAGGCGTAACGATCTGTCGGCGCGAGCCCATCCGTCGGCATCCAGTCGAAACCCCAGGTAACGTCGATTTTTTTACTGTAATCCGGCGTGGGCGCCGGGGTGGCCGTGGGGGCCGTCGTGGAAGTGGGGGCGGCTGTCGGAGCTGCCGTGGCCGTAGGCGCCGGGGTGTTGGTGGGGGCCGCGGTCGGAGCTGGTGAGGGCGTAGCCGCGGGCGGATTGGTGGCGCTGCCGGACTTGCCGCAGCCCCACATGACGCCCGCAACCATGCAAAGCGCGAGAGCCAAAGCCAAAAACTTTTTTTGCATTTGAAATCCTCCTTATTTATTTTTATTTAATCCGTTTGAACGGAATAAATATTTTCTTATTATCCTTTAATGGAGCCAAGCCTCGTCCCCTGCACAAAATATCTTTGGAAGAAGGGGTACAGTATAATAATAGGCAGGCAAACCATGATAAGCATGGCGTAAGTATAGTTCAGCGGTATTATTTTTCCGAGTAACGTCGCCTGCTGGGAACTGATGTTGCTTACAACAGTCGAAGTCCCGTTCCCTACTTTATTTAAAGCCTGTGTAGTTACTTCCCTAACAATCATTTGTATGGAATATTTATTTACGTCATGAAGGTAAATCTGCGAATCAAACCAGGAATTCCATTTCGCCACGATAGTCCAAAGCGAAATAGTGGCGATCAGCGGTTTTGACAGCGGGGCTATTATGCTGGTAAGTATCTTCGCTTCGTTCGCCCCGTCTATCATGGCGGATTCTGTCAGGCTATAGGGTATCTCGTTGAAAAACGTTCTCATCATTAATACCGTCCACGCCCCCACAGTCCCCGGAAGGACCATGACCCAAAACGAGTCGATGCCGTGCAGGAGCAAAACCACAAGATACAACGGTATAAGCCCCCCTGACACAAACATAGTTATAACGAGAAATATCGTCAGGGGCAATTTAAACGGCAGATCAGGCTTTGACAGGGCGTAGGCGTATATTGAGTTAAGAACGAGCACTATCAAGCAGGTGCCTCCCGCGTACAGTACCGTGTTCAAATAGCCGCGCATGACAAGGGGTGTCTGAAACAGCACCTTGTACATAGTAATGTTAAAACCCTTTGGTATTAAATTGACCTCCACCCTGGATATATACTTGTAATCGCTCAGGGATATGGCCAGGATATTTAGAAACGGCAGAAGCGTCACGATGATCAGGAAAATCATAATGGCATATATGAATAAATCAAAAACCGTAAAATGACTTAACTTTGCGCGCAGTTTCATGCGGTTTCCTCCCCCTTTATTCTACCAGAACGACGCAGCGTTTTGCATCCGTCTCGCGACGGTGTTTGCCGCGAATACAAGAATAAAAGCCAGCAGCGAGTTAAATAGGCCTACCGCGGTTGCAAGCTCCGTCTGCCCGGAAATCACACCCATCCTGTAAACATACGTGGGAATAACGTCGGCCACGGGATATAGCATTTGATTGTAAAGCAGCAGAACCTTCTCAAAGTTTACGCTTAATATCCCGGGAAGCCCCAGTATAAGCAATATGCTTATCGTCGGTTTAAGCATCTGCAGCGTGATATAATACATTTTCTGAAGTCTGTTCGCCCCGTCGATAGTCGCCGCTTCGTAAAGCTCCGGATCTATGCCGGCAATGGACGCCAAGTAAATTATAGAGCCGAACCCGAGCCCCTGCCATATGCCGGAAATCACGTAAATCGCCCTGAAATATCGCGTGTCCGTCATAAAGTATATCCGCTTAAACCCTAAAGCCGCGAGCACGTTGTTGACTATACCGGTGTTCAGAGACAGCACGCCGAGAATCATGCCGCAAACCGCGACGCTAGAGATAAAATACGGAAGATACGTTATTGTCTGAACCGAGCGTTTAAAAAATTTGCTCCGAATTTCGTTCAATAAGAGAGCAAATACGATCGGCGCCGGAAACCCGAACAGTAAACTGTAAAAACCAAGCAAAAACGTATTTTTGAATAACCCCCAGAAATTCGGATCCTTTACGAAGCTAAAATATTTAAAGCCCACATAATTCCCCATAAACATAGACTTAAAAAGATTCTGGGAAGGCTTGAATTTATGAAACGCGACCAAAACTCCGCCCATCGGCAGGTAATTAAAAATCAGAAGTTCCGTAATTGGCAGCAAAAGCAGAAGATACAGCAGTTTATATCTTCTTACGAGGGCCCAGTTTACGCGCCGTTTCCTTTTCCTTCCGTTGACTTTTTTACTGCCAGCGATATTTTCCATAGACTTTACCCCCGTGAGTGTCTCTAAACCCAATTCCTTATATACGCCGCTCCTGTTTCACTTGGGGGCGCAACCCACTCGCCTTCCGCCGCGCGTATTGACACACAGAGGATTTCATACGCCTCCAGCGCGATTTCTATAATATTTTTCGTGACTACAGCCGGTTTTTGCGGCTCTTCCAATAGATTGCATATTTGAGCTGATTCAAGTAAAAAACCCGTTTTGATTTGCCCAGATACTTTATCGTCCGACGGGTTATACAAGCGCACAATCAAAACGCCCGCGTCATTTCCGGGAAGGACCGCGCTGACGCAGATGTTCCCGGTGACATTTATCAAACTGTCATTATAGGCGTCTTTCGAAAGGAAGCATATCGGTTCCGACTGCAATCTGTCCTGTACGCGCTGAAGCTCATTCTGTGAAACTTCTTTGCCAAACGGAGCGATAGCGAACCTGAATTCATGAGAAAACAGTTCCTGACCGCCCGGTTCCCCGTTTGTTGTAAATGTGCTTCCGACCGAGCGAAAAAGAGTGACCACGATCGTCGAGTCAGGGTCGTCGTCTACGCCGATTTCATGAAGCCCGCCTTCCGAAACAAACGCGATGCCGCAACCGTCGGAACCGCGCAAAGCCACGATTCCGGAAGTTCCCTTGCCAAGCCTTTCCGTTTCCTTCCAGTCAGCCGTAGCGCCGGAAACCCCGCGTTCCCTTTCGACAAAAGCGAAAGACTGCGACGCCGTATACTTGGCGTTGATTTTTGTGGGTATATGTAAAAACAAATCATGATCGCGGGCGGTATTATCAACCGTCAGCCGCACTTCCGCCTCCGGGCGGCCCGCGTACAGCGAAACGTCAAATACGCAGACAAGCTTTGCCAATTCCTCTGAACGGCTGATTCCATGCGCGGCAAATACCGCCCCGGCGGGTACGGGTATTTCTCTTTCCACGCGTACTGTGGATTTCACCGGGCTGTCCAAAATAACGGAAACAGACGGCGTTCCGCAGCCGGTAAAGATTTTATTTATAAAAGGCGGCGCGGAATTCCAACCGTCGCCGATGTCGCCGATGTCGCTGAGCCCTAGTAAATTCTCATAGGTTTTCCTGTGAATTTTATCTGTGAGATTAATTGTTCCGTCGGGATTCACGCCGACGCTCACCAGCCCATTGTCCAGGCTTCCGTCCCGCCGCGCGAAGCCTTTGAGCGCGCGGACGGGTTTTTCCGCAGGAAATATACGGTAAGAAACGAGACCCAGGGGAGGCAGTTCCGCCAAAAAAATCAGCGCCACCAAGTCGCCGGATACCGTTTGCGCACCGTTCACGCGTTTAACCCCGTTATTGAAAACGCTTTCCGTTACAAACCCGATTTCTTCGCCCGATATGTCTACAATTCTGAAATTGGCCGCGCTCTCGTGATAAAAATTATCGAAGCCTTCATGCCGCCTGGGAAAATCGTCCGAAAATACGACTGTCGCCGTCACCTCGCGTTTTTGGGCAAACGGCTGCGGGTTAAAAACGGTCAGATTCGTGCCTTCCGGCGGCACAACGGCAACCCCTCCGGAAAGAAAACGAACCGTCTGTTCCGTAATCGCTTCGCAAATGTTTTCCGTTTGCGAAAACCGGAATTCCATATCTTTATATACTCTATCCACCGAACAACCGCAGATAGAATCGTGCGGCTGATTCTGAAGAAGGTATTTCCAGGCAAGCCGCCGGAATGACGCCGGCACATGAATCCCCTTGCTCCCGCAATAAGCCAGGAGAGGTTCAATCTGTTTCTCAAGCAGATTCTGACAATGATCGTTCCGTCTTTTTATGCTTTGCCTGGACGACAGGGTACCCGAAAGCAGAAATAAAAACGGGCCGGCGTCACGGGCGGGTTCGATCAATTCGCCGGTCCGCGCGGGCAATTCTACCCCCGCGGTCTTTAACCACGAAAAAACATCCAGCAAATCCCCGCCAAAAACCTCGTCGTCCGGGAAAAGACTTTTTATTTCTTTTAAATACTCAGGCGTCCCAACGTGGTAAGGTTCATGATCCATGCTATTCCAGAGTACGCAAGCGGGCGCGTTCGCCCTCGAAATCTCACGATCTAAAAGTTTGCGCAGGCGATCCCTGAAATCCCGGGAATTGGACGATATTACGCAGCCCATCCTCGCCAAACCGGAAACCTCTGTCGAAAACCCGGAATAACCGCTTTTGTCCGGTAATTTTATTGCCGTGACTTCGTTTCCGCCCGGCGAAACCCATCTGAAGAAAGGAGGCGCGGTATGTTCGTTTGCGCCGCGGCCAACAACCGCGCTCTCTATGCCAAAACCGTTTAATATCCGGGGCAGTTGGGCTATATGTCCGAATATATCGCAGACATAACCGCATTTCCACGGCTCAACGCCAATTTTACGCGATATGGAACAACCCGTCTGTAAGTTTCTGATAAGCGCTTCGCCGGAAACCAGAAATTCGTCGGGCATACAATACCAGGGTCCGATTTTTACGCGTCCCGCCCTTATAAGCTCCTCAAGTATAAGTACGCGTTCCGGCCGAACTTCCGCGTAATCCTCTAAAACTACGGTCTGCCCGTCCATGTGAAAAACTACTTCCGAGCCGGCGTCGCCTATATTATCAATTAAAGAGTCTAAAACCTGAGCCAAATTCAGTCTGAAAGACTGAAAAGGCTGATACCATTCCCTGTCCCAGTGCGTACCCGTATAAAGATATATCCTCATTTTAACTCCTGATTATGAAGAAATTTTTTTAATGGCAGAACGGTTTGCCGCTCGCTCAGCGTAAACGGCAGATGTATATGGGTGGGGATGATGAGCCTTCGCTCGATTACGTCGATTACCATACCGGCGGCCTGTTCGCCTATGATAACGGCGTCCACGCCTATCCCGGTGATCGGCGGGAAACAGGACGTCGTAAGCAGCGATTCCGCGCAGCACATTAATGAAGCGTCCTCCGGCACCCGTAAACCCGCCGCGTGCAAGGCGTTCATCGCTCCGATAGCCTGCTTGTCGGTATTCGCTATGACGCCCGTAAAAGGTAGCCCTACCGTTAAAAAACCTCTGACGGCATCACACGCCGACTCCGACGTGTAATCCGCATGAATAATATATTCGTCATTCGCCATTACGTCATATGCCCGATAGGCCATTTTGTAGCCGTTGATACGGTCAGTGGTGAGGGTATGGCCTTCAGGTCCCGTCAGGAACAGAATGTTCCTGTGCCCTCGCTCAAGCATATGAAAAGCCGCGTTATATGCCGCCGCGACGTTGTCAATATCCACATAAAAAGCGCGGGACTGGCTCGTGGCGGGCCGCCCGACGAGCACATACGGAATGTGGGATTTAATGACGTCCGCAAGGAAATCCTCATTTTCCCGTGGATTTGTGATAATAATCCCCGCCGCTTCCACGTCTTTGTCCATGTTCACAAAATAACGTCCGCTTTCATCCTTTTCGACCGACGAAACAAGAACATCATATCCCCTTGCAGAAGTTTCCGATATTACGCCGGCCATTAGCGAACTAAAAAATAAATCCGTTTTTATAACGTTTAAATCCCCGCAATATAATTGTATCAGGCGGTTTTTCGTATAATTGGCCAATGAATCCGGGTTTTTTGGAGTATAGCCGTTTTCCTGGAGAAGCCTGGTTATAAGCTCGCGCTTTTCCTGGCTGACCTTGCCTTTGGCGTTAAGTACGTTTGAAACGGTCATTATGGAAACTCCCGCCTGCTCCGCAATGTTTCGTATCTGCATGTCATAAACCTTCCAAAGTTTATTTTTCTTGCATCGACAATGTTATCACGTACTAAAAACAATGTCAATACCATTTTAGTGGATTTTGAAAATAATATTTTGAATCGTATATAATTTTAGGTTAATGTTATCTGGTTATCGTCTGATAAAAATCTATTTATCATATATTTTTAGATTAATCCCAATCAACCCTTATAAGTTTATATATAATTTCCCATTTGAGATGTAAAATTTTAACTTGACAGTACTCGATTAATTTAATATGATTACGCGCAGAGCGTAGAAAAATGAGACGGCCAGTAAATCAAAATAGGTTTAGAGGTGGTATTATTAAAATAACTTTGAACGGCGTTTGGCAAATGTCATATTTGCCGATAGGAACAGGAATGATTTGCGATCGTCAGAGCAAATCTTCAGACAGTATCCCCGCGTATGTCCCCGGGGACGTCCACGAGGATTTGAGAAAGGCCGGGCTTATCCCGGAGCCTCTTTTATTGGAGAATACAAAATATCTGGATTATTTGGAATATATGGAATTTTGGTATTACAGAAGCTTTACGCTGAACCCGGAGCAATGTTCCGCGAAGAATATGGATATGGTGTTCGACGGTGTGGATACCACCGCGGAGCTTTTCGTGAACGGTCTTTCCGCGGGTACCCATAATAACGCTTTGGCGGAATGGACGGTTGATTTGCTTCCTTATATAAAGCCCGGGGAAAATCAAATCGCCGTATGCGTACATTGCGGCAAAGCTTACGTGAACGAATCCGAACTCGAAAAATACGGCGGGAACAGCGGCTCGGAGGATCCTTCCGCGCCGAGCGTCCCGTTCGGCTGGCGGTCATATCTGCGAAAGCCCCAGTATACAACGCCTGCGATGAATATGGGATCATGGTATGGCAGGATTTTATATATGCCTGTATTTTCTATGCCGACGACAGGCCGGAATTCATGAGGGAGGTTGAAAATGAGGCATCGTTTGTCGTCAGGAGATTACGGAATCATCCCAGCTTGGTCTTGTGGTGCGGAAATAACGAAATTGACCTAACCTACTATTCAATGTACTTTACGGATTTAAGTTATTTTGACAGATTTGCACGTATCGGCAAATTTTACGGTGAAACCATCTGGCATGAAACGCTGCCCCGCGTATGCGCCGCTTTGGATCCCACCAGACCCTATTGGCCATCGAGCCCCTTTAGCGCAAATAGCCTGGATCCAAACTCACCCTATATGGGAGACAGGCATTCCTGGGATTCCGGCTGGCGCGGTTTTTATAACGATAAAGCGAAATTTGCCAGCGAATACGGCGTACCGTCGCCACCTAACCTAGAGACGGTTATTACGTACATGCCCGTCGCTGCGGAACCGGACAGAACGTCTCCGGTCTGGAAATGGCATTCCAACACGATGGATAGCGATAACGCGGAGATTAACATAGCCCTGGAAAAGTATTATATAAAAAATCAAAACGTGCTTTCTTTACCGGATTATATATTGGCCGCTCAATGGGCTCAAGGCGAGACTTACCGGCTTTCCTTCGAATATTACAGACGGAGGAAGTTTTTAAACAGCGGGGCTTTGTTCTGGATGTACGCCGATTCCTGGGGGACCGTGGGATAGAAGTCCAGGAAAGCCGTGGCAAAAAGGGCATGGACGCGATCGGAATCCTGCTTGGCTTTCTGGGCACGGCTATACATGACTGCTGGGCGTCATATTTCCTTTACGGCGCTGTCCGCCACGGTCTGTGCAATGCGCACCTGCTGCGTGAACT
>JGI20166J26741_12207806_pt1 | contig 18141 bp, 19 predicted proteins | sample TergutCu122P5_FD_26741 | JGI IMG/M metagenome (IMG submission 26741)
ATAGGCGTTTCGTTTTGAAACGGGCTGAAAGCAAGCCGAAAATCGCGATGCTTCAACGCGTTTTCGGCGAAGCTTGAAGCCCAGTTTCAATCGAAATCGCCATATCTCAAACGGGGACTGGTCAAATGGAGGAAAACGCCAAACAGATCGCGGAATTGCTGAAAGTGCTGGCCAATGAAAACCGGCTTCTGATTTTCTGCGGCCTGATGGAACGGCCCATGACGGTCAGCGAGATCGCGAACCGCGTGCCTAAGATCACGCAGCCGGCGCTCTCGCAGCATTTGGCCCTGCTCAAGGCGCGCGGCATCCTCGACTTCACAAAATCCGGCCAAAACGTGACCTATTTCATAACCGACCATCGCGTGGATGAAATCATCAATATCTTGAGAAAATACTATTGCGGGGTGGAATAAATACCATGGGAAACGGCGCAAAAAAGCCCGGATGGGCAAGGTTTCTGGCGTTTGCGGCTTCTTTGGCGCTGCTGGCGGCCGCTTTGGCCGGGTGCGGAGCCGCGGGTTCCGGCGGCGCGGCGGCCCCGGCCCCGGGCGAAACAAAGGCGGTTTACCATAAAATATCGCCCCAGCAGGCCAAGAGCATGATGGACGCGGGCAAACCGTACACACTGGTAGACGTGCGCACCGACGCGGAGTACAAGGCGCAGCGCATACAGGGCGCCGTCCTGATCCCCAGCGCCGATATCAAAACCCTGGCCCCGGCCATGCTGCCGGACAAAAACGCCCTGATAATCGTCTATTGCCGCAGCGGCGTGCGCAGTTCCGGCGCGGCGCATGCGCTGGTGGACATGGGGTACGCCAACGTTTACGATATGGGCGGCATAATGGGCTGGCCGTACGCTACCGTCAGCGGTTAATACAATTGATAATTATTATAGGAGGAAAAACCATGTCAGTTATTACGATCACATCAAGCAATTTCGAGGCCGAGGTGGCCGCGTCCGATAAGCCGGTGCTGCTGGATTTCTGGGCGTCCTGGTGCGGCCCCTGCCGCATGATAGCCCCCGCTGTGGAACAGATTGCGAATGAAAACCCGAACGTCAAAGTCGGCAAGATCAATGTCGACGAGCAGCCCCAGCTCGCCTCCAGTTTCGGCGTGATGAGCATTCCGACGCTCATTGTGATGAAGGGCGGCAAGGTCGCCAAGCAGTCGGTCGGTGTAATTCCGAAGCAGGCTATCGCTCATATGCTGGAAGTTTAGCCGGCAAGAGGCATTCGCACATGAAAGACCGCGTGATCCTGCATGTGTATATGAACGGTTTCTTCGCCGCCACGGTATCATATTAGCCAAGAATCAGCTCGCGAAAAAAGCGGGGGCCAAGACCGCCGAATCGGTCCGGCAGGCCCTGCGCAAATGTCCCGGGCTGATTTTGCTACCGCCGCGCCACGGTTTGTACAGCGAATACTGCGAGCTGGCCAACGCTATTAATCCGAAAGTGAAGATAGGAAAGAGGCACAGCAATGGCTAAACGAATATGCCCACGCTGCGGGTCTAAAAACACAGCCAAAATCTTATGGGGTATGCCTGCTTATGATGAAGAACTCCAAAAAAAACTGGATAACAAAGAAATTGTCCTCGGCGGTTGCTGTATCACCGGCTGCGACCCATCATACCATTGTAATGCCTGTAAAAAGGACTTTGGCGCACCAACAAAGAACTTGGAAGCTGATGTCATTAAGGTAATGATTAGCATCGGCGGCTTTTTTCAGGGGCATAAGAAAATCGAGGTTAGCAAAACCGACAACGGCGCAACCATAAAAACCAGTGGTCCTATTCCCAATTACAACGACAATTACGAAGGCGGGAAAGATATAACCGCTCTCCAATGGAAAAAGTTTGTGAACGCACTTTTTCGGTGCAATGTCGCTGATTGGAAAAAGAAGTATTATTCGCAAATACTTGACGGAGAGCAGTGGGAACTTGAAATCTATTATACCGGCCGCAAACCTTTAAAAATATGGGGCAGCAATAACTACCCGCCGCATTTTAGTAAATTGCGAAAATTGTTAGATAATCCGCCGTGGGCGGGCGACAAAGAAAAGCGGGCGCTTATATGAGCAAAGAATTAACACCGAAAAACCATGCTGAGTATGGCGAAATTATATCTATCATAGAACGCGCCCGCGAGAACGCCTTTCGCGCTGTTAATCGAGAGGTTATCTCTATGTACTGGGAAATCGGTGCATACGTCAGCGACAAAGTCAAAAATGGCGGTTGGGGAAAAGCCATCGTCAAGGACTTCTCCGACTTTATTCGGTCAAACTTTGCAGGAATCCAAGGCTTCTCTGCGTCCAACATCTGGCGTATGAGACAGTTTTACGAAACCTATAAAGACAACGAACGAGTTGCCGCATTGACGTATGAAATCAATTGGTCAAACAACCTGAAAATTATGGCGCGCGCAAAAACTGAGGAGGCGCGGGAGTTTTATCTGTTGCTTGCGGCGAAGAACCGATACTCAACGAGTGAACTGGAGCGGCAGATAGACAGTATGATATTTGAGCGCATGATGATTTCCGATGAAAAAAACAAATTGTTCATCGCCAAGAGTGCGGGACTGGCTGCGTTGCGTGACAACTATGTACTTGAATTCCTTGACATCCCGCATAACCATAAGGAGCGCGAACTCCGAAAGGCTATCCTCGCTAATTTAAAGGACTTCATTTTGGAGTTCGGCAAGGATTTTTCCTTCGTCGGTGAAGAGTATCGAGTCCAAGTCGGAAACTCAGATTTCAAAATCGACTTACTGTTTTTCAACCGTGAGCTGGCCTGTCTCGTTGCTATTGAATTGAAGGTTGGCGCTTTTAAGCCGGAGCATCTGGGCCAGCTTGAATTTTACCTCGAAGCACTCGATAGTGATGTGAAAAAGGAATACGAAAACCCGAGCGTCGGCTTGATTCTGTGTGCAGACAAAGACGATGCTGTTGTCGAGTACGCTTTGCGTCGAAGCATCTCTCCGGCGCTCGTAGCCAACTATCAGCTTCATCTGCCAAACAAGAAGCTGCTCGAAGATAAACTTCGTGAACTTACTGAAATTGCGGAGGTTCAAAACGAGGATGACGATGCGGAATTATGAAGCAGTTAAATTCTCGCAGACCTCTGCGAGTTTTTGCAGAAGCCGTTTATCAATTTCTCGCAGAGGTCTGCGAGTTTTGAACCATTTAGCGATTTGCCTAAACCATTTAACGATTGCCCTAACCTTTTGACGATTTGCCAAACCTTTTAACGATTACCCGATTAAGAGGTGCCATTCACACATGAAAGACCGCGTGATCCTGCATGTGGATATGGACGGATTCTTCGCTGCCGTGGAAGCGCTGTCGCACCCGGAGGCGGAGGGCAGGCCGATGGCCGTCGCCGGTGACCCGGAAAAGCGCCACGGCATCATATTAGCCAAGAACCAGCTCGCGAAAAAAGCGGGGGTCAAGACCGCCGAACCGGTCTGGCAGGCCCTGCGCAAATGTCCCGGGCTGATTTTGCTGCCGCCGCACCACGGTTTGTACAGCGAATACTGCGAGCTGGCCAACGGCATATACGAACGTTTTACCGACAGGGTTGAATCCGCCAGCATCGACGAAAGCTACCTGGACATATCCGGGACGCCCAAGCTCAAGGCCCTCGGCGGCGCGGGCACGGCGGACGAGATACGCGGCACGATCCGCGCCGAACTGCGAATAACAGCCTCCGTCGGGGTCAGCTTCTGCAAGGTTTTCGCCAAGATGGGCAGCGAGCTGAACAAGCCGGACGGCACCTGCGTCGTCTCCCGCGAAAACTACAAATCCCTGCTCTACCCGCTGCCCGTCAGCGCCATGCTGTACGTTGGCCGCTCAACCGAAAAAACGCTTTCTGCCATGGGCGTCGCCACAGTCGGCCAGCTGGCCGCCCTGAGCGAGGAAATCCTGAAATCGCGGCTGGGCAAGCACGGCGAGATGCTGTACCGTTACGCCAACGGCCTGGACGACAGCCCGGTGATCCGCTCCGAGGATCACGACGAAGTGAAGTCCGTCGGCAACGGCATGACCTTCCGGCGGGATCTGGTAACCGGCGAGGACATAAGTCTCGGCCTGCTCGCGCTGTCCGAATCCGTGGCGTACCGCCTGCGCAAGCGCGGCAAAAAATGCTACGGCGTGCAGGTGGCCATCAAAGACCCGGAATTCAACGTCATCGACCGGCAGGTTAAGCTCGCCAACCCGACCAACCTGGCCAAAACCATACACAAAACGGCGCTGGACATCGTCGGGCGCAGCTGGAAAACCGGCGCGCCGATACGCCTGCTGACGGTCACGGCCATAAACCTCACCGACGAGAGCGACGGCGGGCAGATCAGCCTCTTCGACGACCCCGCCGCGGACGATAAGCAGGAAGCGCTGGAGCGTTCACTGGACGCGCTGAAGCGGAAATACGGCAAATCGGTGGTAAAGCCCGCCGCCATACTGAAAAACGACCTGGGAATCTGGGAATAGATCCCGAATCACTTGAGCGTCGAGGCCATATGCGCCGCGGCCTGCGCGAATTCCTGCACGCACTCCGGGCGCAGCAGCGATATCATCTTCGGCGCTATCTGCGCCATGTACTCCTTTGTAAACGTGCCCTCATCCTGCCGGCGGAAGCTCTCCTCCATCACGGCCCTGAGCTCCTCTTCCCTGCCGGCCTGAACGCGCTGCATTGCAAAATCATAAAACATCGCCTGTCCCGGATTCATCTTGCGTTGCCTCCTGAATTTTTTTGTTGAGCTTTCGTCTTTCCGATATAAACAACCCCAACAGTATCAAGGCCGAGCCTGCCGCCGAAAGCGGGGTTATCCGCTCTTTTAATATAATCGCCGAGGCAACGATTGTCACGACGGGGATTATGTAAATATACGCGCTGGTTTTTACCGCGCCCAGCACCTCCACCGCAAAATTCCAAGCGACATAGCACAGCCCGGAAGCCAGCAGGCCGAGAAACAGCAGGTTAAACATACTGACCGGGTCGGCGTACCGCGATAAACCCGGTTTGACTTTAAATATGAACAGCGCGGGTATGATAAACAGCAGCCCGTAAAAGAATATCCGCCGGGTCATTTGTATGGTGTTATAGCCGAAGCCGCTGACCTTTTTCACGATGATACAATAAAGCGCCCATGTCACCGCCGCAAGCACCGCCAGCAGATCGCCCAGGTGGGTGAAGCTCAGCGCCGCGCCGCTCCCGCCCAGGCTTATCATGCAAATGCCCGCCATCGCTATGACGAAGCCGGCGAAAAACCGCGCCCCGGGCCTTTCGGCGCGCAGCAGCCATATCGCGAGTATGCCCGTGAGCATCGGCTGGGTGGATACGATTATCGAGGTGTTCGAGGCCAGCGTGTAATTCAAGGCTTCGTTTTCCAGGATAAAGTACAGCGTCACGCCGAGCAGCCCGGCCCCGGCGAAATACAGCTCGTGCGCCCGTTTTACCGGCCGGAACAGCCGCGGGCTGATCAGCCAGAGCGCGGCGTAGGCTATGGCAAACCGCGAGAACAGTATCTCGACGGGCGTAAAGTCCCGCAGCAGTATCTTGGTCGAAACAAACGTGATGCCCCAGATAAAGACGGTAAGCAGGGTCAGCAGATGCCCCGCGGCGGTTTTGTTCATCGCGTTCCCCATATTCCGCTAGAAAAAGGGGTTAAGCCCCAAAAGGAGCTAACCCCGAATTCTCAAAATGTTTCATGCGGTTGTTAATATTTGCGCCTTTGCTGTTAATCGTACAGCAGCTTCGCTATGTCCGGCTGATCCATATTGGTTTTGTCGTACCACTTCGCGCCGGTATCGACATCGGCGACGGGCTGGCCTTTCGCGGCCGCGACGGCCATCGATACGGCCTTGTAACCGATCTGGTACGGATCCTGTGTGATAGCGCCGAGGAACGCGCCGCTTTTAACGGCGGCCTTTTGCGCCTTGCCGGCGTCAAAGCCGATTATCACAACGTCCGGTGCTACGCTGGAACCGGCGTTTTCCGCCGCGAGAAGGCCGCTGACGGAGCCTTCATTTGAAAGGAATATGCCCGCGAGGCCCTTGGTATTGAGCAGGCCGCTGGCGGCTGTCGTCATATCGGTGATATCCGGCGTGGCGCCGATGACTACGTCTATTATGACGCCCGCGCTGGACGCGGAGCCGGTGTTGACGTCGGATTGCCCGCCGGTGACGGCCGCGTTCGCGCCGACTTTCTTAGCCATTTCCTTGGCGAAGCCGCGTGTTCTGCCGGTAACGGAAGCGCTTGTGGCGTCCTGCGAAAGAACCTTGATTACAATCTGATTGCTCGGGGTGGCCGCGTCGATTTTCGCTTTCAGCGCGTCATACATGTGGTCCGCGGCGATGGCGGCGGCGGCTTCGTTGTTGGTGGCGGCGGTAGCGGCAATCTGGCCGGCCGGGGCGTCCGGCACGCCGGAGTCAAAGCCGATTACGGGGATTTTCGCGTCCGCGGCGGCTTTGAGCTGATCCAGAACGGATTTTGTATCCAGAGCCGCAAGGCACATAGCCGCCGGCTTTTTGGCCAGTTCCTGGTTGATCATGGTGACCTGCGTGGAGATGGCGCTCTCGCCCTCCGGGCCCGTGAAGTTAACGTCGACATTCAGGTCTTTGCCGGCCTGCTCGGAGCCCTGCTTAACCGTCTGCCAGAACTGGTGCTGGAAACCCTTCGCGATAACGGAGATGTACATCTTCTGCCCGGACGCCTGGCCCGCGGGGGCGCCGGCCGACGGCGTTCCGCCGCCGCAGGCTGATAAGGTTACGATTGACAATGTCAACGCAGCCGCGACGAGTGAAATCTTTGCTCTTTTCTTCATAAAAATCCTCCTAAAAGTTATTTTATATATTTATATTAAAAATTTATGGCACTTACGCCCCATAAATTCTTATACCTTCTTTGAGTTGCGCCAGACATCCAGCGCGACGGCCAAAATCAGCACAACGCCCGTCAGAAACGTTTGCCATTGCGGCGGCTGGTTCATCGAAACCAAACCGGTTTTAAGCACCGACATGATAAATACGCCGATCATCGTGCCGGACAGCGTTCCTATGCCGCCCGCCAGCGAAGTGCCGCCGATTACCACGCCCGCGATTGCCAGAAGCTCAAAACCGTTGCCGGTATTGGGGATAATGCGGGTGAACATGGCGGAATAGAATATCGCGGCAAGGCCCATAAACACGCCGCATATGACATAGGCCAGGGTTTTCCATAACGTCACGTTGACGCCGGAAAGCCGCACGGCCTCCTCGTTGCTGCCCATGCCGTAAATATACCTGCCGATTTTGGTTTTATTCAGCACAACGGACGCCAGCGCGAAAAAAATCACAAGGAAAATCAGGCCCGTCGGGAATTTATTCTGCGTTGAGATAAATAAGTATTTGTACCAGTTATCGGCGTCGTACATCGTCGGAAAGGTTTGGGTGCTGACATTGGTCACTATCGAGCCGAAGCCGAGGGACATCATCATCGTGCCCAGCGTGGCGATAAACGGCGGCAGTTTGACAATCGTGACAAGCAGGCCGTTTATCAGCCCTATCAGCGCGCCGAACAGGATCATTATTATTATGGCCAGCGGCAGCGGCACGTGAAGGGTGTTGTACACCAAACCGCCGATAATGGCGCAGCATATCATCCCCGCGCCGATGGAGAGGTCTATGCCGCCGGTGATTATTACGAACGTGACGCCTATGGCCAGGAACGCTATGAAATAAGCGGAACCAAGTATGGTCAGGAAGGTGTCCAGGCTCAAAAACCGAACGCCGAAAATCGAGAAAAAGATATACAGGATAACCAGCGCGGCAAAGGCCAGCATTTTTTGAAAGCCGAGTTTTTCCAGAAAAGCCAAGATTTTATCCTCCCTTAATCGTTCTCTTTACCGTTTTATGACGCGGCCGTAGCCAGGGCCATGATTTTTTCCTGCGACGCCTCGCTGATATCCAGCGTCCCGGTGTGCCGCCCCTCGCACATGACCAGAATCCTGTCGCTCATACGCAGAAGCTCCGGCAGCTCGGAGGAGATCATGATGATGGACTTTCCGGCGGCGGCAAGTTCATTCATCAGCTTGTATATCTCGCTCTTCGCGCCAACGTCTATGCCGCGCGTCGGTTCGTCAAAGATCAGAATTTCGCAGTCCCTTATCAGCCATTTCGCGATGACCACCTTCTGCTGGTTTCCGCCGGAGAGGTTCATGAGCATCTGGCGCGGCGAGGGCGTTTTTATCCCGATTTTATCAATATATTGCGCGGCCGTATTATGGATTTTACCATCGTCTATAAAAATGCCCTTCATAAACAGGTTAAGCGAAGTCATGACCATATTTGCCGCGACGGAAAGCCCAACGGCCAGGCCGTAGCGTTTTCTGTCCTCCGAGAGGTAGCCTATGCCCAGTTTAACGGCGTCATACGGCGATTTTATTGATACGGGCTTGCCGTGCAGCAGTATCTCGCCGCCGGTCCTTTTATCCGCGCCGAAGATAAGCCGCGCCGATTCCGTCCTCCCGGCGCCCATAAGCCCGGCGAAGCCCAGTATTTCGCCCTTTTTAAGCTGAAAACTCAACCCCTTAATCAGGCTTGAGCGCAGGTCTTTTACCTCCAGCACGGCCTCCGCGCCTTCCGGCACGGCGCTCACATTTTTCGGCTTCTCGTATATCGTGCGCCCGACCATCATCTGGATAATCTCCGATATATCGACGTCCTTGCTGATGCGCGTGCCGATATACTCGCCGTCGCGCAGGACTGTCACCCGGTCGGTTATGCGCTTGACTTCGTCCATCCTGTGCGAGATATAGATTATGGCCGCGCCCTCATCGCGCAGGCCGGCTATGACGTCAAACAGCTCGTCTATTTCCGTATCGGTCAGCGCGGCCGTGGGTTCGTCAAAAACAATAACATCCGATTTCTGCGATATGACCTTGGCGATCTCTATCATCTGCTGCTTGCCGACGGTCAGGCTGCCGACTTTTTCCTCCGGCGAGATATTGAGCTTAAAGCGCGACAAAATCTCCCGCGTCTTTTTATTGGCCGCCGCGTCATGCAAAAAAAGACCCGAACCCTCTCTGCCGATAAAAACATTCTGCCCCACGGTCAGGTGGTTCATCAGATTAAGCTCCTGATGGACGATCTGTATGCCGTCCCCCTGGGCTTCCCTTGTGTTTTTATAGTTGACGGACCGGCCTTTGTATATAATCTTCCCGGCGTCCATATGATAAATGCCGGTGAGAATCTTGACCAGGGTTGATTTTCCAGCGCCGTTTTCGCCCATAAGGGCGTGAACCTCGCCCCTCTTCAGGTCAAAACGGCAGTTACTGAGAACCTGGACATTGGCAAAGCTCTTGTTAATACCTTCCATCTTAAGAATAAAATCATCTTTAGGAAGATCCATTCAAAGCCCCTCGCATCTACAACATTTGCTGAAAAGTATATTAATATCCAGGAACAAGATATCATATGCGCCCCAAGTTGTCAAGCAAAAACTGTTTTAGCGGGTTACGGGTAATTATTGAAACACCTGTAAACTTCTTTTGGCGCGCGGTATGACAGCATATTCCCGAAACGTTTCAACATGCCGTTGATTAACGGATTTCCGGAAAAAGCGACCATGTATCGCTTCGAAAGCGAACATCCGACGCGCTGCTTTGAAGGTTCCGCCGTTTGGCCAAAATTCACTAATTCCGCCTTGGTTTCGATTGCCTGGCGGATAATCAATAATAACATATTATAGTATAGGTCAAATCTATCCCGCGCGGAATAATCCATACCGCCAAAAACAAAGTCCAGCTCTTTGCCAAACAATTTGAGCGCAGCAAAAGCCACCGGTTTGGCGCCGTCGCGGAATACAAATATTTCGCCCCCGAAGTGTTTAAAAAAGTCGGAGTTCATCGATTCCAGCGGATACCTTGATTTTTTCAGAACCTGCATGTATAAGCCGTGCAGTTCCTCCGTAAAATCAAGGTTATTTATTTTCTCAATGCGCAAAACTGTTCCTTTTTCAAGCGCCTGTTTAAGCCGCCGCCGATAGCTTCCGCGCAGGGCGGAAAAATATTCTTCAACGGAAGAAAAACGGTTTCTGAAAACGCAGGAGGGAAGCGTTTCGCCAATCGCCGCGCTTTCGGTCAAAGCGGGACGTTCAGGAATATTCAGGATTAAGTGAATCCCTCTCCGCCGTTTGTAATCGGCAATCAGCTTATTCAAGTCGCCGCCATACCCCGGGCTGTCCGCTGAAATCGGCGGGCCGATTACCGTCATGGGCGCGTAAAACTTCAAACGCCCGAACGTAAACAGGTTCATCTTTGTCCTGTATTCCGTGCAAATATAATCCGGGTGCGTGACCAGCGAAAAAGGGGTGTCGCTGGAACGCCGCAGCACACCAAGGCTATCGCTGTTCAGCCACTTATTTATTATAATTCCCGGCGGGATTTCGCCGTGAACCGTACCTTCAAATTTCTTTTTCATACGCCGCGTAACTCCCATGCAAATCAGGCGCAAACCGTTTGGTTATGTTCAGGGAATCGGTATTTTCATTCGCAATCCAGCTGCTGACCACGCGCTTCATTTGGGGAAAGCGCCGTCTTATCTGCCGGCAGCTCTCCGCAAACAATGTCACAATCGCCCCGGTTGCGCGGTATTCCGGCAATACCGCTATTTCGGCGATTTTAACAACATCCGGGCAACCGCGGAGCAGCTTGTGTTTTAGGAAGGTCCTGATTCCGGCCTCTCCGCCCGCCGCGACCAATTGGTTAAAATCGGGGTACAGAAGGATATATCCTATGTCGATTCCGTCTTTGACGGCAAAAATCAAGCTGAAGGGCGTCAGCAGCGGCTTCATGAGGCGGAAAAGTTCGTAATCCTCGTCGTATTCCCGATGGAAATAGTACCAATGTTCCCGGAAAATTTCATTGCTCAAATCGGTATAGCGGGCTATTTCCGTTCGGAAGCGGCTCATGTCCGCGCACCGGGTTTGAACCCCCGTTTTTCGTTTTTCGATCCGCGCCGCCAGGACTTCCGCTTTGTCATAAATATCGCCGAAATCGCCGGAATAGCTGGAAAGCCTGAGTTCTCTGTATCCGGTTTGAAAATATGAGCTGTAATAAACCGGATTATAACTTTCCCCAAATAACGGGGGCCCGGAAAACGCGCAGCCGGAGAAACCGACCGAATAGTTACAATGCCCGTCCAGCGCGACGACGAGCCGCTTCGCGCCCATGTCTCTCGCATAGCTTTCCGCGCGCGCCATCATCAGCCCTACCGCCGAAGCGGCGTTTTCAGCGGCCTCAAAAAAGGAGACCGTCAGAATTTCCGCGTTTCTGTGCTTGATAAGGACGCACTGGCATAAAATTTCGCCGTCGGCCTTAACCCCGATCATCTTCTGGCGGGTATTGCGGAAAAACGCGCCTTTAGGGCCGCAGGCAATTTTCAGTATACCGCTTTTATTATTGATAAAATTCGGGTCTGACTTATAGCGGCGCAACATAGCCTTTTCATATTCATCAAGGCTCTCAAAAGTAAAAATCTCCATATTACTCCTAAATGATATTAGGGGGAATCCCCCGGCGAATCTGATAACGGTAATACAGATTCACATAGAAATAGAACAAATGCTTCAACGGCGTCTTGAAAAAAGTCTTTTTGCACAGCGTGCGCCGGAAAACCGCCCGCACCGAAAACACTTGCCTGTATAACCGCCAGTAAGCGGCCGTAAGTTCAGCCGCCGTCATGTTTAACGGCTGATGGACAGCTTCCGAGCCGTTATAGCTGTATATATTTTCGTTAAGTATGCGCCCCTGCTCCCGCATTTCGCGGAAAAACGCCGTGCCGGGGATGGGCGTCAGTATATAAAAGCGCGGCACGGCGATTCTATTGCGGACGATGAACCGCGCGGTTCGCGCGATGCTTTCCGGCGTGTCGCCATCCGCGCCGACCACCATTTCCGTTGACAGATCTATGCCGGAAGCGGCGATTTCAGCGAGCTGCCGTTGGTAATCGAAAACCTTAGCCCAGCGCTTATTCATGGCGTCAAGGCTTTCCTGCGATATGCTTTCCAGCCCGAAAGACAGCGCGATACAGCCGCTGTCCGCGACGGCTTTCAGCAGTTCGCCGTCGTCGGCAATCTGTATGGAGCATTGGGACATCCATTGCATCCCGAGCGGTTTTATCCGCCTGCAAAGCGAACGGAGATATGCTTTATCGGAAACGATGTTATCGTCCAAAAGCAGGAAACGTTTGTAACCCAGGCGCCTGATTTCCAGAATATCCCTTATAACCTCGTCTATATCCCGCTTGAGGTAACGCCCTTTGTAAAGGCAGGAAACCGAGCAGAACGAGCAGGAATTGGGGCAGCCGCGCCCCGCCTGCACGGGCAGGAAGTTGCCGATTTTTTTGGCCGTCAGCAAATCGTATCGCGGCAGGGGGTAACTCAATTTTTCCAATCGATCCTGATAACGCGGTTTCAGGCGGCCGTTTGCGTAATCCGCGAGCAGCTTCGGAAAGACGCCCTCGCCGTCTCCAACCACCACGCTGTCGCAGTATTTACCCGCTTCTTCCGGCATTAAGCTGGCCATGTATCCGCCCATGACCACGGTTTTTCCCCGCGCCTTGAATTCTTTGGCAATGTCGATGCTGCGGATTATGGCGTGCCCCATGCCGGATATGGCTATTATATCCGCGTCGGAATCGAAATTGACGGGTTCGATTGTTTCCAGGCAGATTTCAAATTCCCAATCCGGCGCTAAAGCCGCAAGTATAGCGGGCGCAAGCCCCACAAAGTAAAGCCGGGACTTTTTAATAAGCTTTCCCGCCGGCGTATAAGGCGTGGATTGGATAAAGTAGATTTTCATAATTCAGCTCTGATATCCCGCGCGCTAGGTTTTTATCAGCGTTCGGATATAATTTGTAAAAACGTCTCTCATATACTTAAGATTTAACGTCGGGTAAGCGTCATTTTTTCTGGCTATGCTGTAAATGCTCAAGAACAGCCGGTAATACTGGAGATAAAACTCGCGCCTGCTCATGTGGGCCGGTTCGGCCAGCACATGCAGAAAATCGAATTTCTCAACGGCAGCGTCCGTCAGGCGGCCGCTGTACTCGTCAAAAATATCCGTTCCCGGCAGAGGCGTGAAAATCGAAACAGTCACATATTCCAGGCCCGTTTCTTTTATCCATTGCCTCATACGGTTGAAATCCTCTTTGGTAAAATCGAGATTTACGATCATCAGCGCCATACACTTTACCCCGCATTCGCGGAGCACGCTTATACAACGCTCGTTTTGGCCTATATCGACGCCTTTGTTATAGCTTTTCAGGTGAATGTCGGCGCTTGCCTCCAGCCCGACCATGATGTAGCGGACCCCGGCCTCTTTCAATTTCAAAATCATATCCCTGTTTTGGCAAATGTAATCCGCCCTGCCGTAAATCAGGAAGTTTTTATGAATGCCACGGCTTTTCAGCAGCGATATGAATTGTTCGACGCGGCTGTTATCCAGCAGGAAATCGTCGTCGACAATATATATGTTATCGCACGGAATAAGCTCAATTTCATCGACAACCTTTTCCATGTCCCTCACGGCGTAGCGGCCGCAGTTCAATTTCCTGCAATAGCAGAAGCCGCACTGATACGGGCAGGCGTAAGAGGCCTTAAGCAGCGCGCAGGGCTGAAACTCCAGGTAGCGGTAACGCTCCCTGGTGTTATAAAAAAACGTTCTGTCCGGCATGGGCCAGGCGTTGGGGTCGCAGGCCAGCGGCGGGTTCTTCACCCATGCGGCCCCATCTCTGCAGCATATGCCCGGAATCCCTGCCGCCCCGATTTTCCCGTCAATCGCGTCCAGTAATTTTTCGAATGTCTCCAAAGAGCCTGTGTGGACTATATAATCGGCCCGGGAGTTATAGAAGCGTTCGGCATTCAATTCGGCGTGCACGCCGCCTAAAATAACCGAAACCGCGCCGTCGATTTCCTTAGCTATACGCGCGTACTTTATCATCAGATTCTCTTGCGTAATGTACCCGGTGATTGCGATGGCATCGGGTTTTTCTGCTGTTATGATCGCGCGCAGATCTCCGCGGTCGTACATGGCGTCATAAATAATCGGTATGTGGCCCCGGTTTTTCGCCGCCGCAAAAAGATACTCCAGCTCCAGCGGCTCGCAATCCACAATATTAAGAAAGCCAAGCGTATTTGCCATTTTTGGGCGGACCAGCAGTAATTTCATCGTGTCATCCCCTGATAATTTTCGCCGCGTACTGCAACGTAATCCGCAAAGCCCCGGCAGAAAGTTTAATCGTCCGCCAAAAGCCATAACGCCGAAACATATAGACCGCGTGCTTTGGCGCAACGGTGATTTTGTAATACAGCCTCACGATTTGCGCGTAATACCGCCGAACAGACAGCTTTTCCGGGCGCGCGGCCAGATGCGCCATATCCCATTTCTCCGGCTGTTCGTACGGAATAAGCAGCCTGTCCCTGTATAAGTCGAAATAGGGCGTTCCGGGCATGGGCGTAAAGGGCTGGAGGTTCACAAACACGATATCCAGCGATTTCAGAAAACGGTAAAGCCGGTCAAAGTCGGCTTTATCCCAGTTAAGGCCTAAAATGACCGTGGCATAGCACTCGATGCCGTATTTTTTCAGATTCTTAACCGCCGCAATATTGTCGTCCAGGCTCGTGCGCTTGCCGTAGGCGTCAAGCTCGTCCTGATTCGCCGATTCCAAGCCCACAATAACGGCGGTCAGGCCGTTATCCCTCAGCCGTTCTATGACATCCCCGTTCGCGGCTATAAAGTCCGCCCTGCCATATACCAGGAAGTGTTTCCGGATATTCCGGGCCTCCAGTTGTTCGCAAAACTCCAACAACCGTTCGCGGTCAAACAGGAAGTCGTCGTCAACGATATAGACCTCGCGCTGGGGAATGGTCAGAAGTTCTTCCACGACTTCCACAACCGGGCGGGCGGCATAAGGCGCTATCTCCTTGCAAAAGCAGAAATTACATCCATACGGACAGCCGAAGGACGTTTTTAGCAGCGCGCAATGCGTTTGAAACAGGTAATAGTATTTCTTTGTATACCGATTTGGAAGATTGCGGTCGGGAAAACGCGGTCTCAAATCGGAACACCCGGCGAACCCGTAAAATTCTTCAGCGGACCGGCATACATAGTCAATATTTGTATCGGCAAAGTCTCCCGGGCAAACGGCCGCGTGAACGCCGCCAACACAGACCGTGACAGACGGGTTGGTCGCTTTAACGCTTCCGGCGTATTCCTTTATCACGCCGATATGGCTTATGTAGCCTGTTATGCCGACAATATCGGGGGCTTCCCCGCGGACAAAATATGCAAGCGGTTTGCGTTCCAGAATCATGTCCAAAATAGTGACAGTATGTCCGTTTGCCCGCAGAACAGCCGCCAGCGTCATCAATTCCAACGGTTCGCAAATCATTACGCTTTGCAGGCCGATAGTGGTTCGGTGAGGTTTTGGCCTTATCAACAGTATTTTCATAACCGCTTCCTCAGCATAAAACCGCATATAGACGGCATATAAAATCTTTCCCGAACCGAAAATTCCCCCGCGATTTCAAAATATTCTTTCGCCAAATTTTTAAAAGCCTCGCGGGAAAGGTAATCGGCTTTTTCCGCCGTCGCCTCCACAGCCCGCAGAACCAATCTGTCATACAAGTTGTTTATGGAAGCCTGTACGAAAACCGCGATACCTTTGTGAGATAATACATCATGCACCGCTTTTAAAACAGCGGCTTTGTTTTTATAATACGGAAACGAATGGCAGCAAACCACCGCGTCAATGCTGTCTTCGGAAAATATGCGGCATAAATCGCCGTCGTCGGCATCCTCACAAAAAACCTCTATACCCTCATTCCGGCTTTTCGCGAGCCGTACCATTTCGGGCGATTTATCCACGCCGAAAAAACGGCAATCCGGGCGGCTTTCCCGTAATTCGGACAGCAGCTGCCCGGTTCCGCAGCCCAAGTCAATCAGCGCGAAAGCCGCCTCGGAAAAATTGCCGCATATAACTTCCCGGACTATTTTTCTGGTGGGGGCAAGTGAATATTTCTGTACCCACAGCTTATCATATTTTTTTGCCAGAATATCCCAAACGCTGTAGTTTTTCGCCATGCTCCGCCGCCCGCAATTGAAAAAAATTGACATGATCAGTATAGCATAAAATTTTTATATATTCAAGGATTCGGGCCTTAGACTGCATTTGTTAATTGAATATGACAAAACAAAAGGCTGCCGTATTGCGGCAGCCCTGTTTACGCCCTTGTGTCCTCAAAGCTCTGCTAATTATAGGCAAATGTGAAAATCAATTTGACGCGGGCTCATGGAAAACCGCCTCCAGCTTCTGCCGTCGTGGCGGAAACCCCGGATTCGGTTCCAACCGATATTGGTCGGGTAAGCCCAGAAAGAATCCCCGTTCCGCAGCCAGAAATAGCTCATGCGGTTCAGGCAGCCCCACAAATTCCGGCCGCCCTGGCCGGTGAAAGACGCGGCGTGCGCGGCGTGCGCGTCCCGCGCGGGTTTCGCCGGGATTTCGCGCGGGGGCTCCGGCAGCCGGATGTCTCTATCCCGCGCCCTGTTGAAATCAGATTCCCCATGTTCGTAATAAAACGGGTTTATCATACTCATTTCTCCTTAAGTTCGAGTTCAACTCTTGTCTTTGTTTCATCATATGCGGCTTATCCCCTTTTTGAATCTCAATTTTAGCCGTTTAACCGCGTTACGCGCATTGTTTTGTTATTTTTTCATATTCCGCGCCGTCGATAAATAAACTATTAATAAATCTTGTAGGAAATATTGGGGGAACATATGGAAAAAACCAGACGCGGCGTTAAAGCCCAAACGCAGGCAAACGAAAAAGCCGCCTACGACGACGGGGTATCCCGCGCCATAGCGGTCATACTGGGCGTATTGATCGGCTACGCGATGTTTTTCATAATCATAATCGCCTATAGTTCGCTGATCACGTATTCTTCGTTTACGTTAGAGCACCTGCAAATGGTGCTGTGGTTCACCGTCCTGCTCTCCACCATAACCGCGGGATGTGTCGCCGCCATGGGCGCGCAGACCCTGGGCTGGCTATGGGGCCTTATCACCGGGGGTCTTTGCGCCTTAATCCTGTTAGTCATACTGTTCTTGCTGGGCAAAGAATTTTCATTGTGGATGCTGGGGCTGATGCTGACCTCGGCCCTGGGCGGCTGTTTGGGCGGTATATTGGGCATCAATATGCGCAAAAGAGCGAGAAGATGAAATCAGCTATCCCCCATAGGCGCGCGCAGACCTGCGAATAAAAGATTTCGCTGTGTCTGCGCGCATTCCGGGTGTACGCTGAGAAACAGTATGAATTAAATCCCTTGCATAGTCCAGCGGTACCTGCCTTCCGGCGGGTTTGAGCAGGCGATGGCACAGATTCTTGCTTCTTGTATCACCGGTCACTTTGCGGTGATAATTCTCCTGTTTCTTCCTGCCCAGCGCCGATTCCACACCTTCAAACACAAACCGCTTTGCCACGCCCGCTATTGTGGCCGGTGTCGTCCTGTACGCCGACCGTATGAGGTCATACGTCCACTCCTATCTCTTATTTTGAAGCAAATGCTATTATTTGCTCCATTTTTCATAGATTTTGAAAATATTTTGAAAGCATAGCCGAATCTTGAAAACAACCTGGGAATCTGCTATACTGACTAAGGCTTTTACTTATCCGCAGGATAGTGCAACGCAGAGGTGCGACATGAGCGGCGGATAAGGTTTTGCACTAAAGCGGACGGTTATAGCCGTTCGCTTTTGTCCGCTTTAGAGAAAACAAAAGCGATAAACCTCGGGGTGTGGGGCAGAGCCCCACGGTCTTAAACATACGTTTCGCTGACGCCATCACAAGATTGACCCTATCACGCCTCGCTGCGTAAGTCCGTTTCTGGCTTCGCTGACATTCCTTCGTGCCGTCTTTATGATAAAGGCAAGGGGAGCGTTTAGCTTTTTTGCTGCCTCATTTAAGGGCTGATGGAGCGGTCCTCCTTACCCCTTGCCTTATCAGCGAATACTCAATGTCTGTTACGAAAACACGGATACACAGCTGCGTCAGGCTGCCATTATTTCACGCCTGACCGCGCCCAGCGCCAGCGCCGGATCGTATGTCGTCCGTT
>JGI20166J26741_12208917_pt1 | contig 18138 bp, 15 predicted proteins | sample TergutCu122P5_FD_26741 | JGI IMG/M metagenome (IMG submission 26741)
GGTACGTCTGCGCGCACTGTCGCCTGCGCGAGCGCGTCTTGAACTTCCGCCTGAGCCGCATCGAGACCGCAGAGCTCGGCGAGGTCCTGGCCGAGGTCGACAGGGAGAGGGGTGGCGACAGGGGGTCAGGGACCGTGTCGCATTTCAGATGCGACACGGTCCCTGACCCCCTGTCGCCACCCCTCTCCCTGTCGACCTCGGCCAGGACCTCGGCCAGGACCTCGCCGAGCTCTGCGGTCTCGATGCGGCTCAGGCGGAAGTTCAAGACGCGCCCGCGCAGGCGACAGTGCGCGCAGACGTACCACTGGTCGCCCTCGGTGAACAGGAGCAGCGGCTCGACGGTGCGGCTCGTCAGCTCGCCATCGCTGCGACGATAGTCGATCTGCAGCGCGCGATCCTCGGTCAGCGCCTCCGTGACAGCCTCGAAGACGGCGGTCGTATGCCCCGCAAGCCCGGCGCGCAGCGTGCGGGCTATCTGGGCCAGGTCGAGCTTCGGCGCCCCCTGACTGAGTTTCGCCACCAGCTCGTCGTCCGGGGCGTAGCCGGCGATCTCGAGCGCGAGCACGAGCGCCAGGGCCTGCTCGAGACCCAGACGCAGCGGGCGGTCCAGCGCCGGCATCGCGCCGGTGACCATCAGGACGTCATCCTCGAGCTCGATCGGCAGCAGGTCGCCGCCGCCGAAGGGCGGCACGCCGCTGTACTGCAGCAGTTCGAGATCACGGCGCAGCTCGGGCGCCTCGACGCCCAGGCGCTCGGCCAGCTTGTCGATGGCGATGACGTCGTGGCGCTTGAGGCTGCTCAGCACCGCGAAGAGCGCTTCCAGATGGCCGACGGAGAGATCAGGCATGGACGCGCTCCACTTCCGCGAGCGCGCGACGCAGAGCGGTCAGCTCCTCGGGGCTGTCCGCCGTGAAACTCAGGCCCTGCTCCAGTGCGTAGCGGACGAGTCGCTCCTGTTGCGCCGAGGGATAGGGGATCTTCCAGAGCAGGGAGCCGTCGTCGCGGGGTTCGAGGGCGCCTTTGCCGAGCGTGATCTCCGCGACCTCGCGCTGGCGCGCGGCGGGGATGATCAGACAGGCTTCGCGATCACGGGGAGCGTCACTCAGGCGGAACGGAAGCTGGCGCCAGCGTTCGACCGAGAAGTCGTCGGGCAAGGCGAAGGCCTCTTCTGTCAGCCGCAGATCCCTGATGCGCGCAAGCGCGAAGACGCGGACGGCGCCTCGCAGCGAGTCCTCACCGACCAGATACCACTGACTGTTCAGGAGGAACAGACCGAACGGCGCCACGGTCCGCAGCGACTTGTTACCCGCCTCGTCGCGATAATCGAGCTCCAGGCGCCGCCGTTCAAGTTGCGCATGCAGGATCATCCCGGTCCAGCGCGCCACCTCGGGCAGCTCGGCGCCACCACTGCGGTTCGAGCGAGCGGCCAGCTCACCGTCGAGCAGGGCCCCGTTGTCGTCGAGCACGCGGCTGAGCTTGATCAGCGCCACGCGCAGGGCGACCGGCAGCGGAAAGAGCGGATCGTCGATCAGCGCGGCGGCGGCCAGCGCAGCAGCAGCGCGCTCTGCGGGTCGCAGGTCGAGCGCTGGCGCGAAGTTCGCTTCGGGCGCAAAGGTGTAGTTGCCTTCCGGGTCGGCGGTGATGACGAGCCCGGCGGCCTCGAGGTCGACGCGGTCGCGGGCAAGCATGCGGCGGAATGCGCCCAGGTCCTGAGGACGCTCCTGCAGGGCATCATAGAGCTGTGACTTGATGACCGTGCCGGGGATCGGCTGGCCCGGATGGGCGGCCAGGAACAGGGCAAGGTCGATCATGCGCTCAAGTGCGGCACGCTGTTGTCCGATGTCCGCCATGTCCCTCCTGCCTGTTTCGCCCTCACGGGTTCAAATCCGCTCAAGTTCTGCAGAGCTGGCGGAGGGGCGGGGATTTGGCAACCGCGTCGCTACGCTTGCGTTTGCAGACCTCGCTGCGCTCGGCCCGAAACAGGCCACTGGCCTGTTTCGCCCTCACGGGTTCAAATCCGCTCAAGTTCTGCAGAGCTGGCGGAGGGGCGGGGATTTGAACCCCGGAAGCCGGGTTGGCCGGCTTAACGGTTTTCGAGACCGCCGCATTCAGCCGCTCTGCCACCCCTCCGCGGGTGCGCTTGCGCGCGGTATCATGATAGCAGAACGGGCGCACCTGCTAGAATAAGAACGTTCTCTCATGAAAGGAATCCTGATGCTCGATGCCAAGCTGATCCGCGACGACCCACAGCGCGTCCGCGACGCTCTGCGTTCGCGCCACAGCTCATGGGATGTCGACGCGTTCCTGACGGCCGATCTCAAGCGCCGCGAGGTACTCGCAGAGCTCGAGGCCCTGCAAGCTCGACGCAACGAGACGTCAAAAGCTATCGGGGAACTCATGAAGCAGGGTCAGGCAGACAAGGCGAGTGCGTCCAAAGAAGAGGTCCGCGCTATCAACGAGCAGATCGCCATACTCGAGAGCGCGCAGCGCGCGACCCAGGCTGCCGTCGATGAGCTCCTGGCCACCGCCCCCAATCTGCCGGACGCCACGGTACCGGTCGGCGCCGACGAGACAGAGAACGTCGAGCTCAAGCGCTGGGGCACACCCCGTGACTTCGACTTCGAGCCCCAGGCCCACTGGGATCTGGGCCCGGCGCTCGGCATCATCGACTTCGAGCGCGCGGTCAAGCTCGCCGAGTCGCGCTTCGTGCTGCTCGCCGGCGCCGGCGCGCGCCTGGAGCGGGCGCTCATCAACTTCATGCTGGACACGCATGCGGACGCCGGCTTCAAGGAATGGTGGCCGCCGGCGCTTGCCAATACCGAGACCCTCTTCGGGACCGGCCAGCTTCCCAAATTCGAGGAGGACCTCTACAAGACCGCCACGACCAGTGACGCCAACGAGGGTTGCTCGCTGGGCGACAAGGTCTGCCAGACGGCCGGTAAGCTCTACCTGATCCCGACCGCCGAGGTCGTACTCACCAACATCCACCGTGGCGAGGTGCTTGACGCCTCCCAGCTGCCGCTGCGCTACGTCGCCTACACGCCCTGCTTTCGCGAGGAGGCGGGCAGCGCCGGGCGCGACACGCGCGGCATGATCCGCGTGCACCAGTTCGACAAGGTCGAGATGGTCAAGTTCGCCACGCCCGAGACCAGTGCCGACGAGCTCGAGCACATGACGCTTGAAGCAGAGAAGATCCTCGAGCTCCTGGAGCTGCCCTATCGTCGTATCGTGCTTTGTACGGGTGACATGGGCTTCAGCGCGACCAAGACCTACGATCTTGAGGTCTGGATGCCGGGCTCGAACGACTACCGTGAGATCTCGTCGTGCAGCGACTGCGGCGACTTCCAGGCGCGCCGCGCGCAGATCAAGTACCGCGACCCGGCGCAGTTCAAGGGCTCGCGCTTGGTGCACACCCTCAACGGGAGCGGTCTGGCCGTTGGACGCACTCTCGCCGCGCTGCTGGAGAACTACCAGCAGGCCGACGGGAGCGTGATCATCCCCGAGGCGCTGCGGCCATATATGGGAGGTCTTGAGCGGATCACCGCATCATGAAGGACAGCCTTTCCATCAAAGAGTTCGCCCGTCTTTCCGGCATCGAGACCACGACGCTGCGCTACTGGGACGAGATCGGACTCTTCTCGCCGGACAAGCGTGACGAGAGCACCGGGTATCGCTACTACTCTCCCTGGCAGATCATCGCGGTCAACTTCGTGACGGTGTTGCGCAACATCGGGGTCCCCCTCAAGCAGATCAGCGAGATCGAGAGCAGTCGCACGCCAGAGAGCGTCATGGACCTGATCGATCAGCAGGAGTACCGGCTGGACAAGGAGATCCGCAGCCTCACCGAGGCTCATTCGGTCATCCGCACCCGCCGCGAGATCATCAAGCAGGGCCAGAAGGCGGACACGACCAGGATCGAGGTGGTCGATCTGCCGGAACGCGCGATCATCTTAGGCCCGCTCAACGCGGAGCTGACTGAACAACGGGAGGCCTACGCGCCCTTCATCGGCTTCTGGGACCGCGCTGCGGAGTTGCGCATCAACGTCGACTATCCCATCGGCGGGTACCACGCCTCGTCCGAGGAGTTCTTCGCGCATCCCTCTGAGCCGCAACGCTTCTTCTCGCTGGATCCCAGCGGAAACGCGGTGCGCGCAGCAGGCGGATACCTGACAGCCTATGTTCGCGGCTATTACGGCGAGTTCGGCGATACGCCCGAGAAGATGAAGGACTACGCCAGGAAGCATCGCCTGACCCTCTCTGGTCCGGTCTTCGTCCTCTACCTCAACGACGAGATCTGCACCCAGGACCCCAGTCGATATCTGGCGCAGATCAGCATGGCGGTCGAGCACAAAACCCGCTGAAACCTTCAAGCGGCTTGAAAGTTCCGGGGCTTCGGGGGATGTCCGCCGGCGGATTGTGAAGAGCGCCTCCACAACTTCCTGCGATCACAGTATGCAGCATGAAGAATATAATTGCGCTATTACTTACAGAAGTGACTAAACGCAGGAATAATCCGATGCAAAAAATCCAATATACACCTCGCTCTTGACGACCGCTTGACTATAGAGTTGCTACAGGCCTCAGACTGGTATCCGTTAGCGAAAGGAACACGACGACGGAAGAGGTGAGACCGATAAAGAAAGCAGCCATCATAGCAGGCGTCCTTATGGGCGCGCTCCTGATCGCAGGGACGGTGTACGCGTTCTTCACGACGGTCGCACCCACGCAGGTCGCGACGGCGAAGACGGGTCTCGTGCACGTTGAACTACGCGAGGACTTCCCGACCACCGATGCCTTTGGCGCCCCGATCGACACCGTCAAGACCTTCACTGGCGAGAACACGGGCGACTCGATGGCCTATGTTCGTGCGCGGGTCTTCGCCAGTCCTGAATACCACTTCATCGGACAGGACGCCTCCGGCCACACCGTCGACGAGTGGCGCCCTCTGGCGCTGCCGGCCTCTGACTTCACGATCACCGTGACGGCTCCGGACTGGACCGACAAGGACGGTTTCCTTTACTACAACAAGATCCTACAACCCACCGACTCGACGTCAGTTGTCACGGCCACGTTGCAGCTGCGGGATCCGTCGGTTCTACCTGAGGGGATGGACATCCGCCTGAACATGCAGGTGACGCTCGAGTCCTCACAGGCGACTAACAACGCGTATCAGACCCTCTTTGGCATCTCCTCGATGCCTGCGGGCGTCGAGACCCTGTGAGGTGCGCGCTGATGAGGAAACGTATAGGTATCGCAGCTCTGCTCGTCCTGGCCACCGTGCTGATGCTCGGGCTGACCCTGAGGCCGACCCTGGCGTATATGACCGACAACGACCAGACGCGCCGAGGCGCGAGGGCAGGGACCATCGCGATAGAAGATCCAGGTCTGAGGTGGCTTGCTTCTGAAGCCGCCTCTTCTGAGACGACCATCTCAGGCTCGTCGATGACGGTCTGGAACCCCGGCGCCATCAACACGCTCCAGTGGGGTATCGCCAACGCGGGCAACAAGTCGATCGATCTGCGCTATACCATCCGACTGTATTGGAACGAAGGTCCCGGTCTGACTCAGAGCCAGGACGAGAGTGCAGACTCTCCTCTCTGGGCTGAGCAGCCGTTCATATATCTGTATCCATCCACCATGGCTGACGAGGACATCACCCTGGATCTGAACTCCGGGAACCCGTCCGCTTATCTCGCCATCGGTACGTCAGACGTAAAGTACACCAATGCTTCCGGCAGCGTGCGCTACGGGTATTCCTATACCTATAAGGGAGCGACCCTCGACGGCGTGGGAGATAACGCCGAGACCGGTGATGCGACCATTCCGGGAGCGACCAGCGACCTTGAGAGCTTCAAAGTCGCCTTCGCGCCAGACGCCCCCGCGGGCTTTATGGGCCGGACCCTGGTCGTTGCTCTGTACGTCGAGGGCAAACAGCATCGCAACACCACGGATAGTGATTGGAGCCTGGTCTCGATCCAGGCCATCCAGTGACTTTCCACACGCAAAGAAGATTGATCCTTAAGGAGGACCAAACAATGAAACCGAAGAACAGACGAATCAAGTTCGCTGCTGCGGCCTCGCTCGCCTGTCTCGCCCTTTTGATCGGCGCGACCCTGGCGTACTTCACCGACCGCGCGTCGGCCACCGCAAGCGGTACCGCCGGTACGGTCAGCATCACGCTGGATGACTCGGCCTTGAGCTTACTCAACCCGCAGGGCGTCGACAACTTCAATCCGGGTGACGGCCGCGCTATCGCGGCTCCGGTCACCAATACCGGGAACAAGTCCGTCGATGTCCGTCAGACCATGAAGGTCACGATGACCCCGGCTTCCAGCGTTGCCTCGTTCACCGCGGCCCCCAACACCATGGGCTGGACCCTGTATGCTCAGAGCGACTGTACCCAGGACGCTTCCGGCAACTGGGTCCCCAACGCCTCGACCTCGCCCATCGCGCCGACCTCGGTCGCAACGGATGCGACGACGGGCGTCATCACCGCGTCCTATGTGCTTCCGGATGCCGTGCTCAACGGTACCGGCGCTAACGCCGAGACCGAGACAGGCATCAGCACCAACGTTCTCTCGAACCAGTACGTGCTCGTCATGCTGCCCGGTTCTGATAACTCCTATCAGGGCGCGACGGTGGACCTGAGCATCCTGGCCGAGGCCAAGCAGCACCGCAATACTTCTGCGGTCGCCTGGAGCAGCCTGCAGACGGTCTCGGTGACCTTCGGCGGCGCTGCCACTGATGCGGTACCCGCTTACAACGAGACCTCTGACGGTACCACGATCCCGTAGGACCGTCGCTACTCACGATCATCGCAGACGTTGATCGTCTGCTGTGATAGCACCGTGGTGGGAGGATCCTCCGTGACAGACGGGGGAAGCAGGCGGGAGCCTGTAGCCTGTCCCGGAGGACAGGGGGCCTCCCACCACGGTCTTATACGACACGAAGGAACAAGAAAGGGATGATGAAGCGTTTCAAACACATACTGACAAGCCTGATGTGCGCTCTTATACTGGCGACCATCGCGCTTCCTGCCGGAGCTGCGACCACGTCCCCGGACGCGGTGCTGACGGCGACTTTCGACGGTACGCTTCATCTGAGTCCCCCGAACGTGATGGTCATAAGCGACCCCGCGATGGCCCCGGGACAGCAGCGCAATGCGGTGGTCCTGCTGAAGAACAACACCAGCAGAACGGTCGAGTTCGCGCTCGTCGATGTTATCGATCGGGCCTCGACGCTTGCGCTGGACGCGCTCGACGTCTCGATCAGCATCGATGGCGGTCTCGTCTACTCCGGAAGCTGTGATGCGGCGCTGGGGTATGCGTCATCGTATTACACGGTCGCCGCAGGAGGCGAGCTGCCCGTCACCATCTCTTACGGGATGCGCGCAGACGGCGATAACCGACTTCAGGGCTCGCGCTATCTGGTCGACCACCTCTTCGAGGTCCGCGCGGTCGACGGCGACCCGGAACCCGACGCCCCGGTGACACCGACACCTCCGGGAGCGCGTCCACAGGCCCCGGCGAGATCTCTGCCGGCGGCCGGCGACTTGCAGATCGCCTGGATCGCGAGCGCGCTGTTCCTGGTCATGGCCTCAGCGCTCCTGATCGCGCGCGCCCGCAGACTCAGACGTGATGAGGTGCAGCGATGAGCGCGCGCAAGAAGACTCTGCTCACAAGGATCGGGAGCGTCTTCGCGACGCTGCTCTTTCTGGGGGCGGTCGCGCTCGTGGTGCTCACGGTGGGCTTCACGATGCAGTCCCGCAGCAGCAACGACGCCTTTCTCTTCGGGTATAAACCCGCGGTCGTTCTGACGGGCTCGATGAGTCCCTACATCAAGCAGGACAGTATCGTGATCATCCGCAAGGGAGACTTCACGCAGGTCGAACCGGGGGATGTCATCACCTATCGTAGCGGAGACGCGCTTGTCACCCACCGGGTCGTTGAAGCCAACGGCGCCCAGGCCCGCGTCAAGGGGGATGCGAACCGCCACCCCGACACGCAGCTCGTGACGGGGCGCAACTTCGTCGGCACAGAAGCCTGGCGTATGAACTGGATAGCCCCGGTCATCACCGGTTTCAGGGTCGACCCGCTTGTTGCGACACTGCGCTATGTGCTCTTCCCGCTTGCGGCGATCGTCCTGCTCTGGTTCATCATCGAGATGCTGGCCAGGTTCGTTCGCGCGGGAAACGATGATCCAGGAACAGGAGCAGAGAAGCGATGAAAGACACGAAGAAGAGCAGCCTTGCACGCAGGATCGCCCTGCTGGTCACAACGACCTGTGTGGTCGCGGCGGCGCTGACACCGCTTGTGCTCGCGCCCCGGAAGGCGGCTGCGGCTGGCGCCACGCCGGTCGGGAACTATGCCGAGCTTTCCGCAGCGCTGACCGACTCCGCGACGACCGGCATCGTGTTGACCGCTGATATCACGGTCAGCTCGCCCATCCAGATCAACACGGCGATGGCAGACGGACTGGTGATCGACGGCAAGGATCCGGGCACGGGACAGATCCATACTCTTACCGAGACACCTTCGGGCTCGTCCACGGGGAACATCTTCATCAACTCGACGGGTACGCTCAAGAACATCACGTTCACGAACCTCATCATGGATGGTAAGGACTACTATGGCTTCCCGAACATCAACGATGCGGTCCGCGGGCTTGATCTGACCTATGACAACGTCACCTACATCGGTCCGCAGATGACCTTCAACCGCTATGGTGCGGTCACCTACCGGGACTGTGATATCACGATCGTCCAGAACGGCGCACCCGATACGCCCGAGGAACTGGCGGAGGCCGCCCGGGTCGTTTTCGAGGGGACGGTCACCGTTAACAGCGCGACGACGGCCCACACGGTGATCAGATCCGATTACAGCTACAACAACACGACACCGGGTAACGTCGAGATCAAGCCCGGGGCGGTCGTCAACATCAGCTCGCCCGCGGGCTCGTACGGCTTCCTCTACAACAACGTCGCGGCGAACACCTTGATCATCGGGGGAGGGGCGACCTTCAACTTCAGCGGCATCGCGTGGAGTACCCGGACCGATATCGCTGCGATCACCATCGGGGACGGAACAGCAGCGCAACCGACGACGGTCACCATAAAAGAGCCGGACTCGACGGGGACCTCCTCCACCGATCTGTTCCGCGCCGCGCAGAGCATCACGATCGGGAACTACTGCAACGTTGCGGTCACAGGGCTTCCCTCGGGGAGCAACAGCGGGATCTACGCTGGTACGGCGCTCAACATCGGGGACGACTCGACGGTCGAGGTCGCCATCAACACGGCCTCGGGGACCAGCAACTACAACGGTAATGCGATCTATGTGGGTAACGCCGCCGCGTCGACGGGCATCACCGTTGGCGCGAACTCCGCGGTCACAGCCCGGATCAACGGCAACAACACCGGGACGAGCGGGGTGATCTACCCTGCCTCGACAGGAGCTGCCAGCGGGATCCACCTCAACGGCCCGAACTCGACGATGGACCTGATCGTCACGGGCGCCAGCTCGACCTACGGCTATCAGGCGCCAGGGGGCGACGTCCACATCGGAGCGGGATGCACCCTGTCTGCAAGCATCAGTGGCGCCATGAGCAACTGGGCGTTCTCTGCTCCGTCGACCAGCGGGGCCTTCACCCTGGATACGGGCGCCTCTCTGATACTGAATGCGCCCAACGCAGCTACGACGAGCACGAACGGCGGACTCTCGGTGGGCTCCACTACCGGCATCCAGATGGGCGACGACGCGAAGCTGCAGGTCATGATGACCGGCTACAACAACACCTCGACCAACTCGGGCAATGGGAGCCTGGTCTATGTTCCCAACGGGCCGATCACCACCGGTCAGAACGCTGACATCACGGTCAAGACCATCGGGACGAACGCCGGGGTCTATGCCGCCATCAATACGCGGGGGCTGAGCCTGGGCACAGGCGCCACGGCCACCGTCGACCTGAACGCGACGATCAGCGTCTACGGCGTCTACGACAACGGCGCGACGACGGTCGGACAGAACGCTACTCTGAGCATCCATACCGCGCCCAATGTCACCACGCGTCAGTTCCTGCTCTATATGGTGTCGGGGGCCTTGACGGTGAACCAGGGCGCCAATGTTCGCATCGTCGCACAAGACGCTGTTTCCAATGCGGCGTACGCAGCGGTCTTCGCGAACGCCGCAGGGATGACCTTCAACTCCCCGAAGAGCGTGGTGCTCTATAACGGAGCCGGGGGGACGCTTGTGCAGTATGGCGCCCAGGGTCTCTTCATCATAAACAACGTCCAGCAGATCGGCTTATGGCACGATACGGTCTCTTATCCGCCCGCCATGGCCTCAGGGCGCTTCAGCTCGCTGCCGACCTATAACTGGCGCAGCACGGCGGCTCCCAACGACGGTCTGGTCGGCGCAACAACGGTGTCCGGTTCCATCACGACCGGGACCTATGCTGCGCTTAACTCGATCAGCGCCCCCGGTGTTGCCAACACGCCTGCGCTTGCGCGGGATCAGGGTACGGCTGCTCCGATCAACACCACGTTCTTCCTGGGTTACAGCGGCTCCATCAAGTCCTACGCGATCGCTTTCGGGTATCTGCCGCTTTCTGCCAGCTATAACAGTGTCGTCAATCCGACCATCGTCACCGGAACGACCGACCCTGGGTCCAGCGTCGTCCTGGCCAAATGGAGCGGCACGGCCTGGGCGCCGGTGGGTGACACGGCGGTCGCTGACGCCAGCGGCAACTATTCGCTCGATGTCCAGTCGATCAGCAACATCACCCCGAACATCAGCTACGCGGTCATCTCAAGTGACCCGCAGAGCTATCTGACGACTGAGATCAAGACCATGTTCTTCCTGGTCACCTTCGACGCGAACGGCGGGACCAACGCCCCGACGCTCCCGGACCCCTTCTATGTCCAGGAAGGCGCGACGATCCCGCCGCCGCCGTTTCCGACGAACGCTCTCAAGCACTTCGAAGGCTGGTACGCGGATCAGGCGACCACCCAGGCCTTCGATCTGGCCAATACGCCGATCATGGCGGATACGACCCTGTATGCGAAGTGGAGCTTCGCCTCGGTCATCATCCATCAGACCGTACTTAGCGCCACCGGCGATCCTGCGACGAACAGGGACTATGCGCTGGCGGGTCTGGACTCGAACTATGATCAGCCCTTCACGCTTGTGTTCACCGATCAGGATACCGGCGAGGTGTATACGGTGATCGCGTATCGCGACCGAGCGGTGACGTTCGACTGTCTGCCGACCGGCCATACCTTCACGGTCCGGATCTTCACACCCCAGCATTTCGCAGCAGACGCGATCGATCTGATCGACACGATCGGGGATGCGAGCTTCTCTGCCCAGGGACCGGCTGTCGGTACGCTCACCTTAGGCGCGGACTCCACGCTCGAGCTGAACTTCATCAGCCGGATAGCCCCGGCGGGTTTCGGCAACTCCCAGGACGCGAGCAACCTGTTCAAGCTGCAGGAGCGTTGACGCTGTCAAGGGACAGCGCTATGATGGATATCCGCGTCTTTTGCGGGAGAAGTGCGCCCTTACCTCAGCTGGATAGAGGGTCTGACTACGAATCAGAACGCCACAGGTTCGAATCCTGTAGGGCGCACCAGAAGGACTTACAGGTGGGAGGCCGGATGTGGCCTCCCCTTTTTCTGTCTCTGGATGCGGACCTTGCCGCGTTCTGCGTTGAGCTCGGGGGCGGGCGTCAGAGGGCGTCCATCTGTGATACAATCGAGTGGGCTGATTATCTACTATTGACAGGTAAAAGGGTATATCCATATGGAAAGTGTTCAACCTCTACAGACGGTAGGCCATATCCGCGAGATGCTTGAGAGCAAGCGGGGAGAGATGGTCCGGATCCGCGCCAACATGGGGCGCTCGAAGGTCATCACGCGCGAGGGCACGATCCTGCAATGCTACCCGGCTCTGTTCGTGGTGGAGGTCTCCGAGAAGCGCGCGCGCAAGGGCCGCGTCTCTTATCAGTACGTCGACATCCTGACGGGTTCAGTGGAGCTGGTCGTACTTGCGACAGAAGAGCCGCTGTTCCCCTGGATCACGTTCACGGGGTGAGCGCTCATCCGCGCTCGTGCGAAGATCAACCTGTGCTTGAATGTGCGCCCGCTGGCAGACCGGCGGGCTGCTTCACCTTATCATGAACTGACGACCGTGATGCACCTCATCGAGCTGGCCGACGAGATCAGCTGTGAGCCGGCAGCCGAGTTCGCTCTGAGCTGCAGCGGCCAGGGGCTCGATGATCTGCCGATCGAGGAGAACCTTGCCTGGAAGGCCGCCCAGGTCTTCGCGGCGGCGCTGAGCTGCGAGCTGCCCCCGCTGCATGTCCACATCGAGAAGCATATCCCCGCAGGCGCCGGTCTGGCGGGCGGATCAGCGGATGCGGCAGCTGTGTTGACGCTGCTGGCGCGGGAGTGCGCCCACAAAGACTCGCTGGCGCCGCTTGCAGCCGGTCTGGGCGCCGACGTGCCCTTCTTCCTCTGCGGCAGCTCCGCCTGTCTCATGGGCGGCTTCGGCGATGAGCTGCTTTCCGAGCTGCGCCCGGCCGCCGGGCTTCCGGTCGTCATCGCCTGGGACCCTACGGCCCCGGTCGCGACGGCGGAGGTCTATCAGGCCTTCGACAGCCAGACGCTGCCGGTCGATGAGGCAGGCGAAGCGGCTCTGGTCACAGCCCTGAACTGTGCTGATATTGAGCAGCTGACCTCACACCTTTACAATAACCTTAGTGCTGCAGCGTTCGCGGTAAGTCCCGCGGCGCGCAGGGTCAACGAGCTCCTGGCCGGCTCCGTACTCTCAGGTTCAGGCGGAGCAAGCTTTCTGCTCTGTGACTCTGCCGAGGATGCGTCCGCCTGGGCAGCCAGAGTTCGCGCGGCGGGCCTTGCGGCCTGCGTGACCGAGCTTGCGAGCCAGAGCACAGACGAGGATCGGAGACAGTAGTGGGAACACCAGAGACAGATCCGCTGCGCAGCTCCCGCGAGAGCGGGCTGGTCGACGCCGTCATCCTGGCAGGCGGCAGCGCAGAGGCCCTTGATCCGGCCTGTCCTGCCAAGGGGCTGTTCCCGGTCTCTGGACGCCCTCTCGTAGCCTGGGTCGCCGACGCCCTGCGTCAGGCGAAGTCCATCCGCCGGATCGTCGCCGTGGTCCCCAGCGACGAGTGTCGGGGCCCGTGGACCGAGCTGGTCGACGAGGTCGTCATCTGTGACGGCAGCTTCTCAGAGAACCTGGGGGCCGGCGTCCATGCGTTATCGGGAGACCTTATGCTGGCAGCAGCGACAGGCGACATCCCCGCGTTGACGCCGGAGGCTGTCGATGACCTTGTCGCGCAGACGCTTGCCCGCAAGGTCGCCTTGTCGTATCCGCTGATCTCCAGGGCTGACATGAGCGAGCAGTTTCCCGGGAGCCAGCGCACGTACTTCAAACTGAAGGCAGGGCGCTTTACCGGCGGTAACATCATGGTCGGCGATCCGCGTTTGTACGAGACCTTCAAGAATCTGACCCAGCAGCTGTATGACACGCGCAAGAACCCGCTTGCCATGGTCAAGATGATCGGCCTGAAGTTCGTGGTCAAACTCGCTTTGGGACGTCTGGAGCCTCGTGACGTCGAGATGAAACTAGGCCAACTGATCGATGCGCCCTGTGCGGCTGTCTATACGCGCTCTGCCAGCATCGGCGCGGATGTGGACAAGCTCGCGGATGTCGCGCCGGTCGAACAAGTACTGGAGAGATGATATGTGTGGGATCGTCGGATATATCGGGCCTCGTCAGGCCGCGGACGTACTGCTGAGCGGTCTGGCTCGGCTCGAATACCGGGGCTATGACAGCGCCGGCATCGTGGTCAACGGCGAGCAGCCGGATCTGGAAGTGCGCAAGACGGAGGGTAAGCTCGCGAACCTGCGTCAGCTTCTTGCGGACCGTCCGGTCCAGGGAAAGAGCGGCATCGGACACACGCGTTGGGCGACCCACGGGCCTCCCAACGAGGTCAACGCCCACCCGCATCTGGATTGTTCCGGGAAGATCGTCGTGGTGCACAACGGCATCATCGAGAACTTCGCTCAGCTGCGTACGCAGCTTGTCTCCAGCGGGCATCGCTTTGTCTCTGACACGGACAGCGAGGTCATCGCGCACCTGATCGAGCACTATCTGCATCACGTGGCGGACCAGGACCGTCCGTCCGAGCGCGACTTCCTCCAGGCAGTCACGCAGACCATCATGCGCCTGGAGGGCGCCTATGCCCTCGCGATCATGCACCGGGACTTTCCTGACATGCTCGTCGCGGCGCGCAAGGACAGCCCGCTCATCATCGGACACGGCGTCGGCGAGAACATCATCGCCTCCGACATCCCGGCGGTGCTCGAGTATACGCACGAGGTCGTCGTCCTGCATGACGGCGAGCTGGCGCTGGTCCATGCCGATGATCTTGAGGTCTTCAACCTGTCCCTTGAGCGGCTTGAGCCGGAGCTGATGGATATCGAGTGGGATCTGGCTGACACCGAGAAGGGCGAGTACGAGGACTTCATGCTCAAGGAGATCTACGAGCAGCCCCGCGCGCTGCGCGACACCCTGCGGGGGCGCATGGCAGACGATGGCACGCTGCAGCTCTCCGAGCTGGCGATGAGCGACGATGAGATCCGCGAGCTGCGCCATGTCTACCTCATCGCCTGCGGGACGAGCTATCATGCGGGACGTATCGCCAAGATACTCATCGAGCGCTGGGCGCAGCTCTCTGTCGATGTGGTCGCCTCCAGCGAGTTCCGCTACGGCAGCCCGCTCATCGATGAGCACACGCTGATCGTGGCCATCACCCAGAGCGGGGAGACCACCGACACGATGGCCGGCGTGACCGAGGCCCACCTTAAACGCGCCCGGGTCATCGGCATCACGAACGTGCTCGGCTCGCGCATCACGCGCGAGGCCGATGGCATCCTCTACACGGTCGCCGGCCCTGAGATCGGGGTGGCGGCGACCAAGACCTTCACGACGCAGATCGCGGCGGTGACCGTGCTCGCGCTCAAGCTTGCGCAGGTCCGTGGCACGCTGCCGCAGGCAGAGATCGAGGCCCTGTTCGCGGAACTTTCCCGGGTACCGGATCTCGTGGAGCGCGTCCTGGCCGATACGGACGCCATCGTGGCGGCGGCGGCCCTGTTCGAAGGGGTGGACAGCTCGCTGTTCCTGGGTCGCGGCATCGGCGTACCGGTCGCGATGGAAGGCGCTCTCAAGCTCAAGGAGATCAGCTACATCCACGCGGAAGCCTATCCGGCAGGCGAGATGAAGCACGGACCCATCGCGCTCATCACCTCAAGGGTGCCGGTGGTCGCTGTCGCGACGAGCAGCGCCACTCATGAGAAGGTGCTCAGCAACGTGGCAGAGACGCAGGCCCGCGATGCGCGGGTGCTCCTGGTGGGGACCCAGGGCGACCAGAAGCTCGCGGCGCTGGCAGATCACGTCATCTACGTGCCGGAGGTCAGCGAGCTGCTTTCGCCGATCGTGTCGGTCGTCCCCTTGCAACTGCTCGCCTATCATGTGACCAAGGCAAGAGGCTGCAACCCCGACATGCCGCGTAACCTGGCCAAGTCGGTCACGGTCGAATAGGAACGGGAGCGCTTCTGTGGTCGTCGGACTGGGAGTCGACATCGTCGAGATCGAGCGGATGCGCAGCGCTCTGGAGCGCCATCCCAACATGCCCGAGCGGCTCTTCTCCGCCGACGAGCGTCTCTACTGTGAGCAGAAGGCGCGTCCCGAGGTGCACTATGCGCTGCGCTTCGCCGCCAAGGAGGCGGTCGTCAAGGCGCTCGGCACCGGCTTTTCGGGCATCCGCTTTCGTGACATCGAGGTCTCCCGTGATGCGAAGGGCCGTCCGGTCCCAGTGCTTTCCGGCGCTGCTGAGGCGCGCGCCGCCGAGCTGGGGGTCACGGAGGTCCATCTCTCGCTCTCCTTCACGCACACGACTGCTGTGGCAAGCGCGGTCGCGCTGACGCCTGAGGCACGTCCGGTCCCGGATGAGGCCGGCGAGGACCCGCGCGAGGAGCTGGCGCGCCGCTTCAAGGAGGCGCGCGACCTTGTATAAGCTGCTGACGATCGCAGAGATCCGCGAGCTGGAACAGCGCGCGAGCGTCGCCGACAGCAGCGCGCCTCTGCGCCTGATGATCGATGCGGGGACAGCGGTCGCTGACTTCATCATGACCGGCTCCTGGCAGATGCCGGTGGCGGTGATCTGCGGGCCGGGCAACAACGGCGGCGACGGCTGGGTCGCGGCGCGCGTCCTGCACAGCCGGGGCCGCAAGGTCACGGTCTATACGACACAGCACCCCGAAAAGGCGACAGGTCTTCTCGGCAAGGTCGCAGGCGAGGCGATCGGCGCCGGAGTCCACTGGGAATACTGGGAGCACAGCCCGGGTCCTGAGGTGTTCAATACCTATGGCGTGCTTGTTGATGCTCTGCTCGGCATCGGGGCAAGACTTCCGCTGGGAAGCGAGCCGGGCCAGCCCGGGCACTGGTGCCGCATGATGAACCTGTCACATCCTCCGGTGGTGGCCATCGATGTTCCGACGGGTGTTTCCGGCGACCGCGGCCAGGTCGACGAGGACGCGGTCCTTGCCGCCACGACCGTCACGATGCTCGCCGCGAAACTCGGGCTCGCGCTGACGCCGGCCGCGCGCCACACCGGCGACATCGTGGTCGCCGATCTTGGCATCGACCCGGCCCTTACAGAAGAGTTCGCAGACGCACCGGCGGTCTATGTGGACCAGGAGTATGCCTTCCAGCTGCCGCTGCCGGCCTATGATGCCAACAAGTACTCCCGGGGCAGCGCGCTCATCATCGCAGGGAGCCGCCAGTATCCCGGGGCTGCGGTCATGGCCGCACTCGCCGCCTGCCGCTGTGGCGCAGGCTATGTGCAGTTGGCCACGCCGGGCAGCGTGGCACAGCTCGCGCGGATGCATCTGCTGACGGCGCCGGTCGTCGAGCTGCCCGAGTCGCGCGCGGGTCGCATCAACGGCCCCCGTACGCTTGAGGCGCTGCGCAGCCTGGGCGAGAGTGCTGACGCGGTGCTCATCGGACCGGGGCTGGGTCGTGACGAGCGTCTGCTCGATCTGGTGTGGAGCTTTGTTATGGAGTGCGCCCAGGAGGCCCCGGTCGTCATCGACGCCGATGCGCTGGGCGCCTTTGAGGGGCGGGTCGCAGAGCTGATCCGGGGGGCTCGGCGTCCGATCGTCCTGACGCCGCATAGTGGCGAAGCCGCGCGACTGTTGGGGCGCCCCCTGACCTCTGCAGAGGTCCTGGCACAGGTGATCGGGCTGGCCGGCGAGCTGTCCGGCGGATCGGTGACCTGTGTGCTGAAGGGGCCCTCGACGGTGATCGCTGACGCTGCTGGCGTGGTCGTCGACAGCCAGGGGCCGCCGACACTGGCGACCGCGGGCACGGGCGACGTGCTGGCGGGGATGATCGTCTCGTTGCTGGCGCAGGGGCTCGAAGCCCGGATCGCAGCGGCCCTTGCCGTACGGTTGCAGGCGCGCAGTGCGGCCTTTGCGACCGAGGACCTGACCCCGATCTCGGTCACGGCGCTCGATGTGATCGAGAACATACCTGACGCCGTGCGCGCTGTGATGCAGTCACTCATGCCACCGGGCGCTGGCTGAGGTAAATAGTGGATACAACTGGCAGAGGAGGCCTGAATCAAGATGACCGCACATCGTGATGCCTGGGCCGAGATCGACTTGGGTGCGTTGCAGGATAACGTTCGGACCTTCCTTGAGCTGATCGGTCCGCAGACGCAGTTCATGGCGGTGGTCAAGGCCGACGCCTACGGGCACGGGGCGATCCCCTGCGCGAAGGCGGCGCTTGAGGCAGGGGCGAGCTGGCTGGGGGTAGCGACCGCTGATGAGGCGCTGGAGCTGCGCGCGGCGGGCCTTGAGGCGCCGATCCTGGTCTTCGCCGAGGTTCCGCCTGCCGCGCTCGCGGAGCTGATCGCCGCAGGCGTCGATCTGACGGCGAGCAGTCGGGACTTTCTTCAGGCGGCATCACGGGAAGCGGCGGCGTTGGACGCACTCGCGCGCTTCCACCTGAAGGTCGATACCGGCATGCACCGCATCGGGGTCGCGCCCGAGGACGC